>Ga0181521_10000501_pt1 | contig 47741 bp, 46 predicted proteins | sample PEATcosm2014_Bin_32_FD_119764 | JGI IMG/M metagenome (GOLD analysis project Ga0181521, IMG submission 119764) | Peatland microbial communities from MTU Mesocosm Facility, Houghton, MI, USA - PEATcosm2014_Bin02_60_metaG | ecosystem: Environmental > Terrestrial > Soil > Wetlands > Peat | place... | reverse complement strand
CCCCGGCTCCAGCCGAACTCGCCGAGGATCGGCGGGAACAGCAGCGAGAACGCGGTGCGCGCGTTGACCCCGACCGCCATCGTCACGAAGGAAACGCCGACCAGCACCCAGCCGTAAAAGAACGGCAGGCGGGGCTTCTGTCTTGCGGAGGGGCGGTCGGGCATCGAGTCCTCGGCGTCGCGATTTTGGACGGTAAGGCAATTACCTCGGAGGGAATGCCCGGTTCTTGCGGTGTTATACTGCGCCGCATGACCGCATCGATGGGCCGACTGTTCGGCCGCGATCTAATCGTTGTTGGCGGGTCGCGGTGAACCGCTTCGCCGAGCTGCTCGACGGGCTGCTGTTCACCCCGTCGCGCAACGGCAAACTGCGGCTGATGGCCGAATATTTCGCGACCGTGCCCGACCCCGAGCGCGGCTGGGCGCTGGCGGCGCTGACCGGCGAATTGTCCTTCGCGGAGGCCAAGCCTGGCCAGGTGCGCGCGCTGGCGATGGCGCGGGTCGATCCCGAGCTCTTCGCCTGGTCGTACGATTTTGTCGGCGACCTCGCCGAGACCGTGTCGCTGATCTGGCCGGAACCACCCTCACCCTCCCACGCTGCGCGTGGGCCCCTCCCTCTCCCGCAAGCGGGCGAGGGGCTACATGCGCCGGCGGGAAAGCCCCTCTCCCGCACTGCGGGAGAGGGTGCCGAGCGCAGCGAGGCGGGTGAGGGTGCGGCCCCAAGCCTCAGCGGAATCGTCGACACCCTGCGCATCGCCAGTCGGGCCGACGTCGGCGCCCACCTTGCGCGATGGCTCGACCGGCTCGACGCGACCGGGCGCTGGGCGCTCTTGAAGCTCGTCACCGGCGCATTGCGCATCGGCGTCTCGGCGCGGCTCGCCAAGGTCGCGCTCGCCGAATGGGCCGAGGTCGCGATCGGCGACATCGAAGAGGTCTGGCACGGCCTGGCGCCGCCCTACCTGCCGCTCTTCGCCTGGCTCGACGGCAAGGCGCCGCGGCCCGCGATCGGCGGACTGCCGAATTTCACACCCTTGATGCTGTCGCAGCCGCTGGAAGAGGAGGAGCTGGCGGCGCTCGACCCTGGCCACTATTTCGCCGAATGGAAATGGGACGGGATCCGCGTCCAGCTCGTCGCGCGGCGCGGCGAACGGCGGCTCTATTCGCGATCGGGCGACGAGATCGGGCCGGCGTTTCCGGACATCCTCGCGGCGGCGCCGGACGATATCGCGCTCGATGGCGAGCTGCTGGTGATCCGCGACGGCGAGGTCGCGCCGTTCAACGATTTGCAGCAGCGCCTCAACCGCAAGACCCCGACCCCGAAAATGCTGGCCGACTACCCGGCTTCGGTGCGTCTCTACGACGTTCTGCGGCTCGGCGAGGAGGATTTGCGCCCGCTGCCGCTCGTCGAGCGGCGCTATCGGCTCGATGCCTGGTACGGTAACGCGCCGCGCGACCGGCTCGACCTGTCGCCGCTGGTGCCGTTCGACACCTGGGACGACCTCAAGGAATTGCGCGACGGCGCGCGCGCCAACGGCATCGAGGGGCTGATGCTGAAGCGGCGCGACACGCCCTATCTGTCGGGCCGGCCGAAGGGCCCGTGGTTCAAGTGGAAGCGCGGCGCGCTGACCATCGACGTGGTGCTGATGTACGCCCAGCGCGGCCATGGCAAACGCTCGTCGTTCTATTCCGACTACACCTTCGGCGCCTGGCGCGGCGACACGCTGGTGCCGGTAGGCAAGGCCTATTCCGGCTTTACCGACGACGAGTTGCGCCTGCTCGACAAATGGGTGCGCGATCACACCGTCAACCGTTTCGGCCCGGTGCGCGAGGTGACGCCCGGTCTCGTCCTCGAAGTCGCCTTCGACAGCGTGCACCGCTCGACCCGCCACAAATCCGGGGTCGCGATGCGCTTCCCGCGCGTCCATCGCATCCGCTGGGACAAGCCGTTTTCCGAGGCGGACACGCTGGAGAATCTGGAGCGGCTGATGACATGACCGCAATCCTCTATCCGGCGTCGCGGAGCGGAAGCTCGCCCTTGGTGCGAACCGCGGGCGCCGGGGCTTTTGTTGCCATCGCCTTTGTCGTGACGGTGGCTTTGCCGTTGGCGACCTATACGACCGCGTTGGCGCTGTTCGGCCTCGCGCACGTTTTGAGCGAGCTCAACTATGTCGACCGCCGGTTTGGCGCGCGGCTCGGCGCCGGCAAGGCGCTGCGGATCGGGCTGCCGATCCTGGTCGCGGTGATGGCGCGGGTTGCCGCGACGCTGGGCCTGCTGATGCCGGCGGTCGGCGTGGCCATCGAGCTGCTCGCCGCCGCGGCGTTGGCGGTGGGCGTGGTGACCCGGATGCGCCGCCATCGCGCCGCCGGCGCCGTTATCGGATTGTTGCTCGCCGGCGGTGCGGTGGCGGCGCCCTTTCAGATGCTGCTCGGGCTCGCGATCCTGCACAATCTGACCCCGCTCGGGTTTTTCGCCGAGGCGCTGGCCGGCGAGCGCCGCCGCCGCGCGCTGATCCTGCTCGCCGTCCCGTTTGTCGCTCTGCCGCTGTTGATCGCCACCGGCCTGCCCTGCGCGGTCTTGGCGCGGCTGGGCCTGGCGTTGCCCGAGGCGCGGATCCTGGCAAGCGGCCCGCTGGCCCTCAATCTCGGCATCTTCGTCCCGGCGAGCCTCGTGTCGGCGGACTGGGCGTTGCACGCCTTCAGCGCCGCGGTCTTTGCCCAGATCATGCACTACGCCGCGGTGATCGTGCTGTTGCCGCGCCTGTCGGAAGAGATGCCGGCGCAGCGCGTGTTGCCCCTGTCCGGTCGGCGTTGGATCAAGCGGGCGATCGCCGTGGCCGCGGCGGGGTTTGCGCTCGTCTTTGTCGTCGATTACGGGCTTGCCCGACAGCTCTACGCACTGGCCGCGCTGGTTCATTCCTGGGTCGAGATACCGGTTCTGTTGCTGGCGCTGGGCGGGGCCGCGATGGCTCAGTCGGCAAGGGCGTAATAAAGCAGCCCTGACGCGGTCGACGCCGCGTTCGCCACCAGCGAAGCCGTAAGCGCCCGCCGCCAGGTGAGCGCCACGATCATGCGATAGGCGAGGCTCTCCGCCAGCACCACCCCGCTCTCGATCAGCGCCACCGCCCCGGCGTAACCGAGCGGGACCTCGAGCCGCGGCACGAGCGCCCAGACGATCGGATGCGTGACCAGGGTGCCGAGCGCGGCCGCCAGCGCGGCGTTGCTCCCGCGACCCCAGCGCAATGCGCGGATCAGCGCGAACGCGACAACCGCTTCGATCGCGATCGACATAACCATGGCAACGGCTTGCGGCATCGGCGAATTGGCCTGGGCGTGATACCGGCGCAAGATAGCCCGCTCGCTGAGCGGAACGGAGGGACGGATGCGTAACGCTGGGATCATGGCGCTTGTGGTTGGGCTGGTCGCGGTCGCCGGCCCCGAGGCGCGGGGCGATATTCCGCCGCTGCCCGGTGATCGGGAACGCCTTTTCTTGAACATCATCGAGACGTCCGGCCATCCCTGCGTGCAGGTCGGCTCATTTAAATCGGCCGCCGACAGCGATGCCGAGACCTATACCAAGGCCGGGCTCGATGCCTTTACCGTCGAGTGCATCAACGGCAAGACCTATCTGGTCGCGATGGCGCCGCGCCGGCCGGGGCCGCCGCAGCTCGATCCCGGCGGCAAGCCGATCTCCCCGCCGGCGCCGGTGGTGAAGGAGATCGAGAAATAGGGGAGGGCCGGAAGCGACGCTTGCGGCAGGACGCCTCGGCCGGTGAGGAAAGTTAGCGCTCAGCCGTAAGTGAAATAATCCGGCAGGTCGGCGAGGGCCGGCTGTGTGCGGTCCTTGTCCGATAGGGTCGGCTCGGTGTCGCCGAGCCGCCAATCGATCCCGAGCGCGGGGTCGTTCCACAACAGCCCGCGATCGCATTCGGGCGAATAATAGCGGTTGACCTTGTAGACCAGCTCGCTGTTCGGCTCGAGCGTGCAGAACCCGTGCGCGAAGCCTTCGGGGACAAAGAGCTGGTGGCCATCGGCTGCGCTCAGGACGACCGCGACATGCTGCCCGTAATAGGGCGAGCCGCGGCGGATATCGACCGCGACGTCGAGAATTCTGCCGGCGACGACGCGCAGCAGCTTGGCCTGGGCCATCGGCGCGATCTGGAAGTGCAGCCCGCGCACCACGCCCGGCGCGGCCGACAGCGATTGGTTCTCCTGCACGAACCGCATGGCGATCCCGTGGCGCGCCAGCGCATCCTCGCGGAACACTTCGGAAAAATAGCCGCGTGAGTCGCCGTGCCGGGCCGGCTGGATCAGCTTCACGTCGGGAAGCGCGGTATCGGTGACGTGCATTGCCTCTTGTTCCTCGCGGGCGCCCCACCTTGCCGCAGGGCCCTCCGCTGTGCCAGTCTCGCGCGATGCGATTACCCAATTATTATGCCGCCCCCGGCTTTGAGCGCGCCGGACTGCGGCGCCGTGAAATGGACTGGATCCGCGCCAGGGTCGGCGATGCCGCGTCGCAATTCGTGCCGGTGTGGCGCTCGCAGAACCTGGTGATCGACATTGCCGATGCCGAGCCGCGTGCCATCGTGCTGGGCGCGGACAGCGCCGCGGTGCTGCTCGGTGAAAGCGACCCTGACGCCCATCTCGCCGAGGGCCGGCTGGTGTTTCTCGGTGTGATCGAGGAACGGGCGCATTTCGCCGTCGATCTGTCGCATGTCGAGGCGCCGCTCGACGCGCTGGCGTCGCCAGCTCTGGCGGCGAGCGGCATCCCGGCCGACGGCGCGCGCTTCGCCGATCTGCGGCAACTGGCGGGGCGGCTCGCCCGCCACGAGGGCGCGCTGCTCGCCCTTGCCCGGGCGATGGTGTTCTGGCACTCGCGGCATCGCTTCTGCGGGCTCTGCGGCAGCCCGACGCAATCGGAAGAAGCCGGGCACATGCGCCGCTGCACCAACCCCGACTGCAAGGCGATGCATTTCCCGCGCACCGACCCGGCGGTGATCATGCTGGTGACCGACGGCGAGCGCGCGCTGCTCGGCCGCAACAAGAATTTCCCGCCGGGCATGTATTCGACGCTCGCCGGGTTTGTCGAGCCGGGCGAGAGCCTCGAGGACGCGGTGGCGCGCGAGGTGCGCGAGGAGACCGCGATCGAGGTCGGCCAGGTCGTCTACCATTCGTCGCAACCCTGGCCGTTCCCGGCGAACATCATGCTCGGCTTCCACGCCGAGGCGGTGACCAGCGAGATCACCGTCGATTACGGCGAGCTCGAAGACGCCAGATGGTTCGAGCGCGAATGGCTCCTGGCGCATGTCGACGACAACAGCTTCCGCCTGCCGCGGCTCGATTCGATCGCCCGCCGGCTGGTCGGGGACTGGCTGGACGGCAGGATCGAGATCGGCCGGGCGACGGAAGGCCGCTAGCGCAGGTTGACGATCGCGCCGACCAGCGCGCCCAGCAACAGCACCACCGAACTGATCCCGGCGATCGCGAAACCAGGCCCGCGCGCCGCCGGATCTCGCTGATACGAAATCGCGTATAGCACGCGCCCAACTACCCAAACCAGTCCGATGACGCCGCCCCAGAACGGCGAAACGAACAGGACAAAGAGCCACAATGCCGGCAGGAACAGCGCGAGTTGCTCGAGCGTGTTCTGCTGAATGCGGAAAGCCCGCTCGAATTCCGGCGGGCCGGTAACCGACGGCGCCTCGATTTTATGCCGGCCGCGCAAGCGACTCGCGTTCACGCCGGTGGCAGCGTAAAGGATCAGCGACAAGATCGTGACCAGTCCCGGAAACGCCGCGGGCATTGTCCCCTCCGCTCAGTGCGACGACAGCGGCGTTGCGCCCGGCCGCTTCAAGATCGGTATCATGATCAACCCGATCAGGAACAGGCTGCCGATCAGCAGCATCACGTCGTTGAAGCTCAGCACCAGCGCCTCGCGCTCGACGATGCCGCCGAGCAGCTTGATCGCCGCCGGGGTGGTGTCGCCGGTGAAATGCGGGGCGAGGTGGACGCTCTGCGCGTCGAGGAAATGCTGGACCGCCGGCCGCGCCGGATTGACGCTCTCGATCAGCCGGTTCCAGTGGAAATGCAGCCGGTCGTTCATCACCGTGCCGAGCATCGCCAGGCCGATCGCGCCGCCCAGATTGCGCATCAGGTTGTAGAGCCCGGCCGCGCCCTTCAGTAGGTCGGGCGGCAGGCTGCCGAGCGCGATCAGGTTCGCCGGCAAGAAGCAGAACATCAGCGCCACGCCGCGGATGATCTGCGGGATCAGCAATTCGTTGAAGCTCGCCTGATTGGTCAGGCCGGCGGTCAGGTACATCGCCAGCGCAAACAGGCCCATGCCGGTGGCCAGCATCAGCCGCAAATCGATCTTGCGGGCAATGATCGTGGTAATCGGCGAAACGACGATCTGCGCGCAGCCGGTGACGACGACCGTCGTGCCGATCTGCCAGCTTGAAAACCCGCGCACCTCGGCGAGGAACAGCGGTACGACGTAGGTCCCGCAATAAAGCCCGACGCCGACGACAAACGTGAAAAGCGAGCCCATCGCGAAATTGCGGATGCGGTACGCCCGCAGGTCGATGATCGGCTGGCGGTAGCTCAGCACACGCCAAAAGAACAGGCACGCCGATATCGCCGAGACGATCGCCGCGCCGCGGATCGTCGCGTCGGCGAACCAGTCCCAGCGCTCGCCCTCTTCGAGCGCATATTCGAGACAACCGAGGAATAGCGCCATCAGGACCAGGCCGGGCAGGTCGAACCCTCGCAGCAGCGACCAGTTCGGCTTGTCGATATCGATCAGCCACCAGACCGTGGTCGCGACGAGCACGCCGGGCACGATGTTGACGAGAAACAGCCAGTGCCACGAATAGGTGTCGGTCAAATACCCGCCGAGCGTTGGCCCGACGGTTGAGGACAAGTTGAGAATCAGCGAGATGATGACCATCACCACGGCGAGCTGGCGGGGCGGGAACACGGTGTAAATCACCGGAAAGACGGTCGGGATCATCGCCCCGCCCAAAAATCCTTGGAGCACGCGGAAGAAGATCATCGCGCCGAGGCTGGTGGCGCTCGCGCACAATGCGCTTGAGATTGTGAAGCCGACCGTCGAGGCGACAAATAGGACGCGCGTCGACAGGAGACGGGAGAGTATGCCCGACAGTGGGATCATCACGACTTCGGCGATCAGGTACGAGGTCTGCACCCAGCTGATCTCGTCTGCGCTCGCCGATAGCCCGCCTTGGATCTGGGCCAGCGAGCTGGTCACGATCTGGATGTCGAGCAGCGCCATGAACATGCCGAAGACCATGGCGAGGACGCCGATCCAGATGCGCAGCGGCGCCGGCCGGATCGGCGAGCGGGCGGCGGCCGCGCTTGCCGGCGGTGCTGGCGGCGCGGGTGGCGGCGCCGGGCGCGGCGCCTGCACTCGCCGCAGCGGCGATACCAGCGTCCAGGTCATCGCTCAGCGGCTCGGCGCGGTTCCGGCCTGCGCGGCGCCGACAATGCCGCCCTCGGCGACGGCGTTGCCCGCTTCGCTGGTGTTGACCGTCACCACGACCGAAAGGCCGGGCCGCAGCAGCGCGGCGAGCGGGCCGTCGGTCGGCAGCGCGATGCGCACGGGCACGCGCTGGACGATCTTGGTGAAATTTCCGGTCGCGTTGTCGGGTGGCAGCAGCGAGAACTCGGCGCCGCTGCCTGGCGCGAAACTTTCGACGTGGCCGACGATCGCCCGGTCGGGATAGGCGTCGACCGAGATTTCCACGGGCTGTCCCGGCCGCATCAGGGTCAGCTGCGTCTCCTTGAAGTTGGCGGTGATGTAAACCTTTGGCAGTGGCACCAGCGACAACAGCTGCGTCCCCGCCTTGACGTATTGTCCGGTCTGGCCGGCGCGGTTGCCGGCGACACCGGCGACCGGCGCGCGGATCACTGTGTTGTCGAGGTCGTTCTGGGCAAGCCGCAGCGTCGCGCGGGCCTGCAGCAACCTCGCTTCCTCCTCGCGCTTTTGGGCTTCGAGCACCGCCAGCTGCTGCTTTTCGGCCTCGAGCGCGGCTTTCGACTTCAATAGCGCCGCTCTGGCCTTGCGCGCATCGGCCTCGGCGGTCTCGAAGCGCTGGCGGGTCGCGACATCGCTGGTGACGAGCGACACGTAGCGTTTCTGGTCGAGATCGGCGCGCGTGACTTCAGCCTCGGCGGCGTCAACCGTCGCCACTGCCTGGTTGATCATCGCCTGCTGGAAATCGTGGCGGGTCGCGTAGGTCGCGACCATCGCCTCTTCGCTCGATACCACCGCCGACGCTTGCGCAACCTTGGCGGCGAAATCGCTGTCGTCGATGACGAAGAGCACCTGGCCGGCGGCGACCCGCTCATTGTCGTGGACGCGCACCTCCTTGATGTAGCCCTCGATCTTGGGGCTGATCAGCGATATGTCGCTCGCGATATAGGCGTCGTCGGTCGATTGCTGAAAGCGCCACACCCGCCACCAGTTCCAGCCGCCATAAAGGCCGGCGGCCAGCAGCAGCGGCACCAGTACCAGCAACAATCTCGTACGCATGTCTGAAAGGTCGTTTCCACCCGACTAGACTGAACCGTTCAGTTCAGTATAGCCTAAGGATGTAAGCCCGGTTAAATCCTGTCAAGCGATGAGCGCTCCCGTAGCCAACATACCAGCCGCGACGGCGCCGACCGAGAAGGCGGAGAGCATCCTCGCCGCGGCCCGGCGCGCCTTTCTCGCCGCCGGGTTCGGCGCGGTCAGCATGGATGCGATCGCGCGCGAGGCGAGCGCCTCGAAGGCCACCGTCTACGCCTACTTCTCCAGCAAGGAGGAGCTCTTCGGCGCGGTCGTGGCGCGCGAAGGCGAGCGCTATTTTGGCGGCTTTACGGCGCACGAGCTCGATCCGCGCGCGGCCGAGGCATCGCTCCTGGAAATCGCCCACCGCTTTCTCGACCTCGTGCTGTCGCCCGATGCGATCGCGGTCAATCGCATCACGATTGCCGAGGCGGCGCGCTTCCCGGAGCTTGGCGGCGTGTTCTGGCGCGCCGGGCCGGAGCGCACACGCGTGCAGATCGAGGCATTTCTGCGCAGGGCCGACGCGGCCGGTACCCTCGCCATCGCCGACCCGCGGCTTGCCGCCGAGCAGTTCATCGCGCTGCTACGCGGCGACATCCATCAGCGCCAGCTGCTGCGCCTCGATAGCGGTATCGATCCGGCCGAACTTGCCGTCGCCGCCGCTGCCGCGGTAGCGACGTTCCTCAGAGCATTCGGACCAAGGCCCTAGGCCAGGGCAACGGCGGCGGGTTTTAACTGTCGCGGCGCGGTCGAGAAAGCGATTAAATCGGCGGATGGCGACACCAAAGCCGCAGATCGGGCGTGCGCTGACCCGTTTCGAAGACGCGCGTTTCCTGCGCGGCGAGGGGCGCTTTGTCGAGGATATCGGCGTCGCCGGCGCGCTGCACTTCACTGTCGTGCGCTCGCCGCACGGCCATGCCGAGATCGCCGCGGTAGACGCGGCGGCGGCGCGCGCGCTGCCCGGCGTTCACGGGATCTTCACCGCGGCCGACCTCGCCGCCGATAATATCGGCCCGCTGCCCTGTATCGCGCAGGTCGCGACCGTCGAGCCGATGATCGTGCCGCCGCGCTTCGCGCTTGCCGGCGCGCGGGTGCGGCATGTCGGCGACCCGGTCGCATTCGTCGTCGCCGAAACCCGGGAGCAGGCGCGCGACGCCGCGGAGCTGGTCGCGGTCGATTACCGGGTGCTGCCGGCGGTCGTCGACGCGCCGGCGGCGCTGCTCGACGGCGCGCCACAGCTGTGGGAGGAGGCGCTCGGCAATCTGTGCTTCCGCTTCGAGCGCGGCGGCCGCGATGCGGTGTCGGCCGCGATGGCGAAGGCCGCGCACATCGTCGAGATCGAGCTGGTCAATAACCGCCTGGTCGTCGCGCCGATCGAGCCGCGCGCGGCGATCGGCAGCTACGATCCGGCGACCGACAGCTTCGATCTCGTGCTGACCGGCCAGGGCGTGCACAGCCTGCGCAACCAGCTGGCCAATTCCGTCTTTCACATGCCGCCCGAGCGGATCCGGGTCAGCGCCCCCGATGTCGGCGGCGGTTTCGGGGTCAAGAATTTCCTCTATCCCGAATGGGTGCTGCTGCTGTGGGCGGCGCGCCGGCTCGGGCGGCCGGTCCGCTGGCTCGCCGAGCGCGGCGAGGAATTTCTCAGCTCGGCGCAGGCGCGCGACAATCATACCAAAGCCCGGCTGGCGCTCGACGCCGACGGCCGCTTCCTCGCGCTCGACGTCGAGACGGTGGCCAATCTCGGTGCGTGCCTGTCGACCAACGGGCCGGGTAACTCGACCAATTCGCCGTCGACCGCGATGGGCGGCGTCTACGCGATCCCGGCCATGTTCATGAACGTGCGCGGCGCGTTTACCAACACCGTACCGGTCGACGCCTATCGCGGTGCTGGCAAGCCCGAGGCCAATTATCTGATCGAGCGCCTCGTCGAGCTAGCCGCGCGCCGGCTCGGCATCGAACCGGTCGAGTTGCGGCGTCGTAACCTGATCTGCGAGTTCCCGCATCGCCGACCGTTCGGCATCGTCATCGACAGCGGCAAGTTCGCCGCCAACCTCGATGCCGCGGCCGGGCGCGCGTCGATTTGGAAGAGACCTGCATCGCCAGGGCGATTGTCCGGGCTTGGCATCGCCTGCTTTCTCGAAACCGCGCGCGGCGCGCCCAACGAAGGTGCGGAAATCCGTTTCGAGACCGACGGCGCGGTGTCGCTGATGCTCGGCACGCAATCGAACGGGCAGGGGCACGAAACCAGCTATCCGCAAATCGCCGCCGACCTGCTCGGCCTGCCGATCGAGAGCTTTCGCTATGTCCAGGCAGACACGCGCGAGGTGCACGCCGGCAATGGACATGGCGGCGCGCGCTCGATGCACCAGGGCGGCTTTGCCCTCTATCGCGCGGCCGAGATGGTCGTCGCCAAGGGGCGGAGCGTCGCCGCCGGCTTGTTGCAGGCGGAAGCCGCCGAGCTGGTCTTCGCCGATGGGCGCTTCACGGTACCCGGCAGCGGGCGTGGGATCGATCTCTTGGGCGTTGCGCGCGCCGCCGCCGATCCGGCGAACCTTCCCGACGGGATTGCGCCAGGCCTCGGCAGCTACGTCTGGAACGAATGCGACGTCATCACCTTTCCCGCGGGCACGCATGTCGCCCAAGTCTCGATCGACGTCGAGACCGGCGCGGTGACGCTCGAGCGCTATCTCGCGGTCGACGATTATGGCCGGGTGATCAACCCCCTGTTGACCACAGGCCAGGTGCAGGGCGGCGTTGCCCAGGGCATCGGCCAGGCACTCTTGGAGCACACCGTCTACGACGGCGAATCGGGCCAGCTGTTGAGCGGTTCGCTGCTCGATTACGCGCTGCCGCGCGCCGATGATCTCCCCGATCTCGACATCACGCTCGACGGGCTGCCGACCGCCGCCAACCCGCTCGGGGTCAAAGGCTCGGGCCAAGCCGGCTGCATCGCCGCGCCGCAGACGATCATCTGCGCGATCCTCGACGCGCTCGGCCCGCTCGGCATCGACCACATCGATATGCCCGCGACTCCGGAGCGCATATGGCGGGCGATCAGGGGCGCGAAGCGAGCGTCTTGAGCCGGGCGAGGCACGCCGCGCGGTCGGCGGCGAAATCGCTGTCTTCCCACCAGCGCCTGACCGCGCCGAGCAGGCGCCCGACGCGCGGACCTGGCGCGATGCCGAGTGCGGTCACGTCATCGCCTCCGAGCGGGAAAATCGGAGGCGACCAGGTCTCAGCCTGATGCTGGAACTCCTTTAGTCGTGCCGGCGTGATGTCGCCGCTTGCGGCAAGCAGCACGGCAAGGTCGCGGTAGAGCTCGCGACCGAGGCGATACAGCGCCAGTCGGTGAGCCCTGGCGCCGCCACCTGGATCGAGCGGGCGCGGGGTGGCCAAGCCGCCGAGCCGGTTTCGCTCGGCGTTCGACAAGCGAAGCCGCTCGGCGAGCGCGATCGCCGCTGCCTGGTCGATCTCGATCAGCGCCGCGAGACGGAGCAGGGGATCGTCGCTCAGCGGCAGCAGCCGCTCCAGGCGGTCAATCCGCGTCGCTTCCGGCAGCAGCGCGCCCAGTGCCCCGTCCTCGCGCATCATGTTAAGCGCGCGGATCGGCCCGGCAGTCGCCAACAGCTGCGACAACTCGCGCCACACCCGTTCGGCGGACAAGCTTGCTAATTGCCCAATTGCGGCGCGGCAGGCGGCGCGCGCCGTGGCATCGCCCTCTCCGCCGCCGAACCGCGCCTCGAAACGGTAGTAACGCAGGATGCGCAGCACATCCTCGGCGATCCGTGTCGCGGGATCGCCGACAAAGCGCACACGATGCGCCGCGAGGTCGGCCCGCCCGCCTTGGGGATCGAAGATCGTGCCGTCGGGCGCGAGATAGATCGCGTTGATCGTGAAGTCGCGCCGCGCCGCGTCCTCCTCCCAGCCGGCGCCGAAGGCGACGCGGGCGTGGCGTCCGTCGGTCTCAATATCTCGGCGCAGGGTCGTGATTTCAAACTGGCCGCGTGGGGGAGGTGGCCATTCGGATCCATCTCCGGCTCGATCCTGGTCGATGACTGCCGTCACCGTGCCGTGCGCGATCCCGGTCGCCACCACCTTGATCTTGGCGGCCTTGAGCGCGGCGCTGACCACGCCCGGCCGCGCCGGAGTGGCGAGATCGATATCGCCGCCAACGATCCCCAGCAGCGCGTCGCGCACGCAGCCGCCGACAAACCGCGCCTCGATGCCGGCCGCCGCGAGCGCGGCTAGCAGGCGGCGAACCGCCGGCGCGTTGAGCCAATAGGGCTCCAGACGGTTCATGGCTTCGCCGCCGGCTCGATATGGCCGGGCATCACTCGTCCGTTCTCGACATGGGGTGGGACGTAGGTGCCGGGCACCGATGTCCCGAAATGCACCGTGACGACAAACAACACCAGCGCGGTCAGCGCCACGCCGGTCACGCCGAGCCAGACCCAGGGCAGCGCGCGCCACGACACCGCATCGCCGGCCTGCGACCAACGCACCGCCTGCAGCCACACCAGGTACAGTATGGTCGGCAGCACCAGCGGCAGGAAGAGGGTCAGCAGCTCGCGCGGCATCGTCTCCTCACGAGTTCAGCACCTCGGCGAGGTTGACCAGCATTCCAGCGGTGGCGCCCCAGATATTGCGGCCCTCGTACGGCAGCACGAAGAAAATGCGGGTGCGCCCTGCCGACTCGCGCTCTGTCCGATTGTGGTTGCGCGCGTCGAGGATATACGACAGCGGCACCTCGAACGCCTCGGCGACCTCGAACGGATCGATCGTCAGCGGATAGGGCGGCGTGACAATGCCGACGATCGGCGTGATCTCGAAACCGGTGCCGGTGACATAAGTGTCGAGCCGGCCGATGACCGCGACATGCTCGCGCGGCAGGCCGACCTCCTCCTCAGTCTCGCGCAGCGCGGCGACGACGGCGTCCGCATCCGCTTCCTCGATCCGGCCGCCGGGAAACGCGATCTGCCCGGCATGGGCGGAGAGATGCGCAGTGCGCTGGGTCAGCAAGACGGTCATGCCGTCCTGATGGTCGATCAGCGGCACCAGCACCGCGGCCGGACGCAGCGCCGCCGAGGGCGGCGTCTCCCCGGGATTGAGGTCATGGTCACCGCGGGTCGCCTCGCGCGCTTCGGCCGCCTCGATCGGGTCGCCGCTGCCGCCGAACCCGCGCCGGCCAGGACGCCAGCGCGACAGGCGCGCGATCAATTCTTTGCGAGACAACCCGGTCACGCTTACGAATCCTCCGGATCGCCGAGATCGAAAAACATGCCCCCGCTCCAGATGCCGAACGGTCCGCCGCTCTCCCCGCGCTCGGCGTCGGCCATATCGACCAATTCGTAGAACACCGGCCGGTTGAGCCGCGCCTCCAACCCGGGCCGGACCAGGATATAGGGCGCTGGCTCGCCGTTTGCACCGATCTCGACGCGCAGTCTATGGTCGGGTCCCGCCGCCACAATCTCGTCGAGATTGGTGCGGAAACTCAAGCGGCGCTCGGGTCCTGAGCCTTCGCTCGTCAGCTCGACCGCGAGGAACGGCGCATCCTCGACGGTGACCCGGCCGCGTTCGACCGGGGTGACGAGATAGTAATTGCCGTCGTCCTCTCGCCGCAGGACGGACGCAAAGAGTTTAACGAGGCGGGGACGGGCGATCGGGGAGCCGCGGTAGAACCAGGTGCCGTCACGAGCGATCCGCATGTCAAGATCGCCGTGGTCAACACGCGGCGGCCTTTGACCGCTGCCGCGGCGGTCCGCAGGAGAATTGCCAGGGGAATTGCCGGAGGCGGTATTATCCATCAGTGTCGATTTTGTGTCGGCACGCATTAAAGGTTGAGAAAACTTGGCATCGACGTCACCCATAATCACCCCTCCGGGGGATCTTGTCGCCGAGGTTGAAGCGCTGGGCGAGCGGTTGCGCCTCGTCCGCGAACGGATCGGCGAGGTTATCTTCGGTCAGCGCGAAGTGGTCGAGCAAGCCTTGATCACGCTGTTGTCCGGTGGTCATGCGCTGTTGATCGGCGTGCCCGGCCTCGCCAAGACGCGGCTTGTCGAGACGCTCGGCACGATCCTTGGGGTCGACGACAAGCGCATCCAATGCACTCCCGATCTGATGCCGGCCGACATCCTCGGCTCCGAGGTGCTCGAGGAAAGCGATACCGGCCGGCGCTCCTTCCGCTTTATTCCCGGCCCGGTGTTCTGCCAGCTGTTGATGGCCGACGAGATCAACCGCGCCAGTCCGCGCACCCAATCGGCGCTGCTCCAGGCGATGCAGGAAGGCCGAGTGTCGATCGCCGGACAGTATCACGCGTTGCCGCGCCCGTTCCATGTGCTGGCGACCCAAAACCCGTTGGAGCAGGAGGGCACCTACCCGCTGCCGGAGGCGCAGCTTGACCGCTTCCTGCTGCAAATCGACGTCGATTATCCCGATCTCGACTCCGAGCGCCGCGTGCTGATCGCGACGACCGGCGCCGATGCCGCGGCGCCGCGCCCGGCGATGACCGCCGAGGAGCTGATCGCGGCGCAGCGCCTGGTGCGGCAGGTGCCGATCGGCGAGAGCGTCGTCGATGCGATCCTCAAGCTGGTTCGCTCCGGACGCCCCGATCCTGGCGCCGAGGGCGCACGGCGGTTTGTCGCCTGGGGGCCGGGGCCGCGCGCCGGCCAGGCGCTGATGCTGGCGTGCCGCGCCCGGGCGCTGCTCGACGGGCGCTACGCACCGTCGGTCGACGACGTTTTGGCGCTGGCGCCGCCGGTGTTGCGCCACCGGATGGCGGTCAGCTTCGCCGGCCGCGCCGAGGGCATCGGTGTCACCCAGGTCATCGAGCAGATGATGGCGCCGCTCGGGTGATCTCGCGCGGCGGGTCTTCGCTCAACCCATTCTCCGGGCCGCGGGCATCCGCGGCGACACTGCGCGATCGTGCCGAAGAGGTCGCCGCGTCGCTACCGCCGCTGCTCGTCGCCGCCGAGCGCATCGCCGCCACCGTCGCCCAGGGCGTGCACGGCCGCCGCCGGGTCGGTCAGGGCGAGACCTTCTGGCAGTTCCGGCAATACCAGCCGGGCGATGCCGCCCCGCGCATCGATTGGCGCGAGAGCGCCAAGTCGCAGCGGCTTTATGTGCGCGAGACCGAATGGGAGGCGGCGCAAAGCCTGTTTCTATGGCGCGACGCCTCGGCCTCGATGGACTACAGCTCGGCCGGCGACATTCCCGGCGGCGATTGGCCGACCAAGCGCGCCCGCGCCGAGCTGATCCTTGTCGCGCTCGCCTGCCTCCTGGTGCGCGGCGGCGAACGGCTGAGCTTGCTCGGCAGCGGGATGGCGCCGATCAGCGGACGCATCGCGCTCTCCCGGCTCGTCGAGCTGATCGAGCATGATGGAGCGCATGCCGCGTCGGCACGGGCTGGCCTCCCGGTTGTCGAACCATTGCCGCGCGCCGGACAGCTCGTGCTGATCGGCGACTTTCTCGGCGGTTTGGAGGCGACTAGCAAGGTCGTCTCAGGGTTTGCCGCCGCGGGGCTCGCCGGGCACCTGCTGCAGATCGTCGATCCGGCCGAGGAGGATTTGCCGTTCGACGGACGCGTCCGCTTCGAAGGGATCGAAGAGCGCGACAATTTGGTGATCAGCCGGGTCGAGGGCATTCGCGACGCGTATGCCGGCCGCTTCCGCCAGCATCGCGACGGCTTGCAGCAGATCGCCCGCGCGGTCGGCTGGAGCTTTGGCACGCACCGCACCGACCGGCCGCCGCATCTGGCGCTCCTGGCGCTGCATGCGGCGCTGGCGCCGCCCCGGTGGCACGGAGGGTGAAACGGTGAACGCTCGGGTGTCAGGCTGATGCTGTCGCCCGGGTCTCTCGCTTTCGCATCGCCCTGGCTGCTCAGCGCGCTGGTTGCGCTGCCGATCATCTGGTGGCTGCTCAGGGTGACGCCGCCGGCGCCGCGGCGCATTCGTTTCCCGGCGATCCGGCTGCTCCTGGGGCTCACGCCGCGGGAAGAGACGCCGGCGCGCACGCCGCTCTGGCTGATCGTGCTACGCACGATCCTAGCCGCGCTGGTGATCGTCGGGCTGGCGCACCCGCTGATCAACCCGCAGGCGCCGCTGGCCGGTAGCGGGCCGCTGATCCTCGTCATCGATGACGGCTGGGCGGCGGCGCATGATTGGCAAGCGCGTCAGGCGGCGGCGCTCAATATTTTGGCCGAGGCCGAGCGCGAGGACCGGCAGATCGTGCTCGTCACGACCGCGCCGCCCGCCTCCGGCCAATCGCTGCCGCCGCTGGCGCCGGTGCGCGCCGCTGACGCGCGCGCCGCGGTCGCGGCGCTGGCCCCGAAGCCGTGGGCGGATGATCGCAAGGGCGCGCTGTCGCGGCTCCAGGCGCTGCCGCTGTCGGGCGGGACCGGAGCGGTGTGGGTCAGCGACGATGTCGATGACGGTTCCGCCGCTTCGCTGGCCGCTGGCCTCGCCGAGCGTGGCAGCCTGCGCTATCTCGCGGCGGCGCCCGCCGATGCGTCGCGCTTGATCGCCGCTTCCGGCGGGCCGGGAGGACCGGCGCAAAAGGATTTGATGGTTTCGGTAAGCACCCTGCCGGCGCCGGTGCCGCGCCAGGTCTGGGTACGCGCCAGCGCCGACGACGGGGCGGTCTTGGCGCGCGAAACGGCGACGATCGAGCCCGCTGCTTCAGGCGCGGTCATCCCGCTGCCGATGCCGAGCGAACTGCGCAACCGCGTCGCCCGCATCGATGTCGAGGGCGAGCAATCGGCCGGCGGCGCGCTGCTCGTCGACGAGCGCTGGCGGCGCCGTCCGCTCGGTATCGCCGCCAACCCCAACCCGTCGAGCCAGCCGCTGCTCAGCGACACCTACTACCTCGAGCGCGCGCTCGAGCCCTTCACCGAAATCCGCCGCGGTCCGGCCGCCGAGCTGTTGAAGCGTGAGCTCGCCGTGGTGGTCTACGCCGATGCCGGTCCCGATTCGGCTGCGGAAGAAGAGACTGTTCGCCACTGGATCGAGGGTGGCGGGGTCTTGCTGCGCTTCGCCGGGCCGCATCTGGCCGAGCAAGGTGATCGGCTGCTGCCGGTGCGGCTGCGCCGCGGCGGACGCACGATCGGCGGTGCGCTGTCATGGGAGCAGCCGGCGAAGCTCGCGCCATTCGATGCGTCGAGCCCGTTCGCCGGGCTGCAGATTCCCGCCGACGTCACGGTGTCGCGGCAGGTCCTCGCCGAGCCCGATATCGACCTCGCCGGCAAGACGTGGGCGCGGCTCGCCGACGGTACGCCGCTCGTCACCGCCGAGAAACAGGGCAAAGGCTGGATCGTGCTGGTGCACACCACGGCCAACGCCGAATGGTCGAACCTGGCGCTGTCGGGGCTCTTCGTCGAGATGCTGCGGCGCATCGTGGCGGTCAGCGAGGGCGTTGCCGAGGCCGGCGAGGCCGAGCTGCCGCCGCTCGAAACCCTCGACGGGTTTGGCCGGTTGCAGCGCGCCCCGGCGGCAGCGCAACCGATCTCGGCCAAGGAAATCGGCACCGCCGCCGCGTCGCCGCGCCATCCGCCGGGATTCTACGGCACCGCGGACACCAGGCGGGCGCTCAACCTGTCGCCGGGCGTGGCCGAGGTGAAGCCGATCGGTGATTTGCCCGCCGGGGTCGCCCGCGAAGGCTTGGCGACCCATGTCGAGGCCGATATCCGCCCGCCGCTGCTGGTCGCGGCGCTGTTGCTGGCGCTGGCCGATTTGCTGATCTCCTACGGGCTGCGCGGCTTGTTATGGCGGGGTGCGGCGCGCGGTGCCGCGGCGGTGATGATCGCGCTGCTGTTCGGGACGGTGGCGGCGCGGGCCGATGATGCTTTTGTGATCCGTGCCACGTCGGAATTGCGCCTCGCCTATGTCGAGACCGGGAACCCGGAAGTCGACAGCGAGAGCCATGACGGGCTCGCTGGGCTCAACGAGGTCTTGAACCAGCGCACCGCGATCGAATCGGCCGCGCCGCTGGCGGTCGACATCGAGGCCGACGAGCTGATCTTTTTCCCACTGCTCTACTGGCCGGTGACCGCGAATCAAGCCGCCCCGTCGCCGCAGGCGGTGGAGCGAATCAACCGCTATCTCGAAACCGGCGGCACCATTCTGTTCGACACCCGCGATTCGGGCGAACGCACTCCCGGCCCCCTTGGCGGCGCGGGAGAGTCGGCGGAGCGGTTGAAGGCGCTGGTTGTCGGCGTCAAGATCCCGGCGCTGGTGCCGATCCCGCCCGATCATGTGCTGACCAAGTCGTTCTATCTTCTCCACGAATTCCCCGGCCGCTGGAATAGCGGCCAGGTCTGGGTCGAGCCGGCCGAGGATCGCGTCAATGACGGCGTATCGAGCGTCATTATCGGCGGCAATGACTGGGCCGGCGCCTGGGCGGTCGATCGCCAAGGCCACTCGGAATATCCGGTGGTTCCGGGTGGCGAGCGGCAGCGCGAAATGGCGATGCGCTTCGGCATCAACCTGGTCATGTACGTGCTGACCGGCAACTACAAGAGCGACCAGGTGCACGTCCCGGCGATCCTCGAGCGGCTCGGGCAATGAGCTTCAGCGCGTATACGATCGCGTTCTCGCCGCTCGTCCCGTGGTGGGCGGTTTGGGCCTTTGCCGTTGCCGCCGCGCTGATCCTGACGCTGGGCGCGTGGCGGCGGGCGCGCGGCGGCCTGTGGCGCGGTGGCGCGCTCGCGGTGCTGCTGCTGATCCTCGTCAATCCGGCGCTCGTCGAGGAAAAGCGCACGCCGCAGCGCGATGTCGCGGTCGTCGTGCTCGACGATTCGCCGAGCCAGCAGATCGGTGATCGCGCCGCCGCCAGCGAAGCCGCGCTCAAGGCGCTGACCGAACAGCTCGCCAAACAGCCCGATCTCGATGTCCGGGTCATTCGCGCCGGCGCGCCGCAACCCGGCGCCGGCGACGACGGCACCCGGCTGTTCACCGCGTTGAACCGGGCGCTGACGGATGTGCCGCGTCAGCGCCTCGCCGGGGTCATGATGATCACCGACGGCGAGGTGCATGACGTTCCCGCCGGTGACGCCAAAACCGCCGCCGAACAGCTCGGCGCGCCGCTGCACGTGCTGCTGTCCGGGCGGCCGGACGAGGGCGACCGCCGGCTCGTGGTCAAGGAGTCGCCGAGCTTCGGCCTCGTCGGCAAGGAGGTGCCGCTGACCGTTCGGGTCGAGGATCTGCCCGAGATCAAGGGCGCGGGCGCGGCCGAGGCCAAGCTCACCTGGCGCAAGGATGGCGGCGCGCCGCATAGCCAATACGTGCCGGTTGGCCGCGATGTGCCGCTGGCGATCCCGATCGATCACGGCGGCCCGAACATCTTGGAGCTCGAGGTCGAGCCGGGACTTCAAGAACTGACCCTCGTCAACAACCGCGCCGCGGTCGTCGTCAACGGCGTGCGCGACCGGCTCAAGGTGCTGCTGGTGTCGGGCGAGCCGCATGCCGGCGAGCGGGTGTGGCGCAACATCCTCAAATCCGATCCGTCGGTCGACCTCGTCCATTTCACCATCCTGCGCCCGCCCGAAAAGCAGGACGGCACGCCGATCCGCGAATTGTCGCTGATCGCGTTTCCGATCCGCGAGCTGTTCGACGTCAAGCTCGACGAGTTCGACCTGATCATCTTCGACCGCTACAGCCGCCGCGGAGTGATCCCGCAGGCCTATATCGAGAATGTCGTTCGCTATGTGCGCAAGGGCGGCGCCTTCCTCGAAGCGACCGGGCCGAGCTTCGGCACGCCGATGAGCCTCTATCGCACGCCGCTGGGTGAAATCCTGCCGACCGAGCCGACCGGCAATGTCGACGAGGAAGGCTTCAAGCCGGAGCTGACCGTCGAGGGCTGGCGCCATCCGGTGACCGACGATCTGTCGGGTGCCGGCGAGCCGGGAGGTTCGCCGAGTTGGGGCCGCTGGTTCCGCCAGATCGACGCGCATGTCCACCACGGCAACACGTTGATGACCGGCGACCACGGCGAGCCGCTGCTGGTGCTCGACCGCGTCGGGCAGGGCCGCGTCGCGCAACTGCTCTCCGACCAGATGTGGCTGTGGGCGCGCGGCTTCGAGGGCGGCGGTCCGCAGGCCGAACTGCTGCGCCGCCTCGCCTATTGGCTGATGAAGGAGCCCGATCTCGAGGAAAACGATCTGCGCGCCGTGATTGAGGGCGACCGGCTCGTCGTCACCCGGCAATCGCTGGAACCCGATGACAAGCCCATCACGGTGACCGCGCCCGACGGCAGCACCTCGACCTTGACCCTGACCCCGGCGCAGGGCGGGCGCAGCAGCGGGACGCTGGCGGTGACGCAAATGGGCCTTTACCGGGTCAGCGATGGCGCCCGCACCGCGCTTGCCGCCGCCGGGCCGCTCAATCCGATCGAGTTCGCCGATGTCCGCGCCACGCCCGACAAGCTCGCGCCGCTGGCGAGCGCCTCCGGTGGTGGCGTGTTCTGGCTGGTCAACGGCGTGCCGGAGCTGCGCCGCGTCGCGGCCGGGCGGATGACCGCCGGGCGCGACTGGATCGGGCTGCGCGAGAATGCCGATTATGTCGTCGCCGGCTTTACCGAGACCCCGCTCTTGCCCGCCATCGCCGCCTTGCTCCTCGCGATCGGCACGCTGATCGCCGCCTGGCGTCGCGAGGGGCGGTGACGATTTTTCGATGCTGAGACAGGTTTTCGCCCCGATCCATCCCGACGGGTGGAAATTCGTCCCCATCGGCGCCGTGGCGGCGATTTTACTGTTCCTGCTGTGGCATCCGGCCGGTTGGCTGGCGCTGATCCTCACGGTGTGGATCGCTTATTTCTTTCGCGACCCCTGGCGGGTGACGCCGACCCGCGCCGGCCTCGTCGTGAGCCCCGCCGACGGGATTGTCGTCACCCTCGGCGAGGCGGTGCCGCCGGCGGAATTGGCGATGGCCGCCGCGCCGGTGACGCGCATCGGCATCTTCCTCAACCTGTTCGACGTGCATGTGGCGCGAGCGCCGCTCGCCGGCCGCGTGGTCGGCCGCAACTATATCGCCGGCCGCTTCATCAACGCGAGCCTCGACAAAGCGAGCGAGCACAACGAGCGGCTGGCGCTGCGGCTGGCGCCCGATGACGGCGCCGAGATCGGCTGCGTGCTGATCGCTGGGCTCGTTGCCCGGCGCATCGTTTGCCCACTTGGCGAGGGCCAGCTCGTCGCCGCCGGCGAGCGAATCGGCGTCATCCGCTTCGGTTCGCGGGTCGATCTCTATCTGCCGCCTGAATACGTGCCGCTGGTCGCGCTCGGGCAGCGCATGGTCGGCGGCGAGACCGTGCTCGCTGACCGCGAAGCCAAGGAGCCGCCGCGGCAAGGCTTCAGTCACTGATTGTGGTAGAGTGAGGGAGGCAAGGAGACCCTAGCGATGCGCTCGCGCAAGATGCGGGTGCGCCGGCCCCAAATGCGAGGCATGCGGGTGCGGCGCATCCCGGAACTGTCGGTCAACCGGCTGGTGCCGAACGTGCTGACCTTGCTGGCGCTGTGCGCGGGCATGACGGCGGTGCGTTTTGCGCTTCACGGCAATTTCCAGGCAGCGGTCTACGCGATCATCGTCGCCGGCATCCTCGACGGGCTCGACGGCCGGGTCGCCCGCTTGCTGAAGTCGACCTCGCGGTTTGGCGCCGAGCTCGACAGCCTCTCCGATTTCGTCAGCTTCGGCGTGGCGCCAGCCGCGGTCCTCTACCTGTGGACGATGTCGGCGCTGCACAGCATCGGCTGGGCGATCGTCCTCTTCTACGCGGTGTGCTGCGCGCTGCGCCTGGCGCGGTTCAACACCCAGGCCAGCAGCGAGCCGGCGCCGCATATGGCCAGCTTCTTCGCCGGCGTGCCGGCGCCGGGCGGGGCGGGCCTGGTGATGATGCCACTCTTCGCGAGCTTCGAATGGGGCGACTGGATCGCACGTTCGCCGTATCTCAACGCAGTGTGGATCGCTGGGGCCGCGTCTCTGATGGTCAGCACGCTGCCGACCCTGTCGCTGAAGAAATTCCGTGTGCCGCATCACTATGTGATGCCGACCCTGCTTGGCATCGGCATATTGGCGGCGTTCGCGACGACGGCGCCATGGCCGACCCTGACCCTCATCGGCGTGCTTTATATCGGCTCGATCCCGCTGACGGTGCGCGCCGCCATGCGGCTGCGCCGCGGCGCCGGGGCACGAAAACCCGAGAGTGTTGAAGCTCCCGTGTTGCTGGCCGCGCCGCCGCCCGCGCTTGGCGAGAGTGCCGTTCCGCCCAGCGAATGGCGGCATTGAGGCCATCCCACGGCCGACTTAAGCTGGCGCAATTCACCGAAAGGGCGGAGGAATGCTGAGCTTTAACCTCAAGGCCGAAGAGAAATTTGATCCGAAGCACCATGTCGAGAAGATCCTCGGCACCGCCGGCGAGGGCGATGTCACCGTGGCGTGCTGGGAGCCCGGCCAGACCAGCCCCTATCACTGCCATCCGAACGCGGTCGAGCTCTATTTCTGCTTCGAGGGCGGCGGCACGATGCGCACGCCGACCGAGACGGTCGACGTCAAGCCGGGCTGCTTTGTCGTCCATCCGCGCGGCGAGCTGCACGAGTGGATCACCGGGCCGCGGCGGACCCTTCTCTTCCGCGTTCGCTACGGCGAGGAGATGTCGGGTCGCACCAAGGAGTGGCCGAGCAACGCCAAGTGGAAACCGCGGCCGCAGGATGTCGAGTATTTCGCCGCGCGGTAGGCGATGAGCGACGCCGATGACGGGCTCGGCGTCACGCCTGGGCACGATTCGCCGATCCCCTACATACAGCGGACGCGCGACTGTTACCTGGCGCTCGGTTATGAAAACCCCTATCGCTGGGCGCATTACGCCGAGGTGCCGTTCGCGCCGCTGAAGAAGCCGCTCTGCGAATGCCGGATCGGGCTTGTCACCACCGCCTCGCCCTTTCAGCCCGGCAAGGGCGGTCAGGGTCCCGGCGCTCCCTACAACGCCGCCGCCAAATTCTACCGGGTCTATTCCGGCGATACCGCGAGCGACCACGATCTGCGCATCTCGCACGTCGCCTATGACCGCGACCACACTAGCGCCGCGGACAGCAACACCTGGTTTCCGCTGCCGGCGTCGCGCCATGCAGCCGCCACCGGCCGGGTCGGCGCGCTGGCGGCGCGCTTCCACGGCCTGCCCACAAATCGCAGCCAGAAGACGACGCTCGACCAGGATTGCCCGGACCTGCTCGCGCGGCTGCGCGAGGATGGAGTCGACGCGGCGATCCTCGTGCCCAACTGCCCGGTCTGCCATCAGAGCGCGAGCCTCGCCGCGCGGTATCTCGAAGCCGCCGGTGTCCCGACAGTGGTCATGGGCTACGCCAAGGACATCGTCGAATTCGCCGGGGTGCCGCGCTTCCTGTTCAGCGACTTCCCGCTCGGCAACTCGGCTGGAAAGCCCAACGACCGGGATTCGCAGGATTTCACTCTGGAACTGACGCTCAGGGTCCTCGAAGCCGCGCCCGGGCCGCAAACTACCGTACAGTCGCCGCTGCGCTGGAGCGCGAACCCCGATTGAAAGCTCGACTATTCCAATATCGCGCGGCTGTCGCCCGAGGAAATCGCCCGCCGCCGCGCCGAATTCGACCGCCAGAAAGCGGTCGCCCGCGACCGCCGCGACGCCGCCGAATAAGGGAGCTACCGGCCGCGCAGGCCTCGCCGGTTGCGCCGGAAGCGCAGGCTGCGGCGCAACGCGGCGCCGAGATCGCGCACCGCGGTTGAGATCCCCGGCTGCGGCGCGGGTACCCGGTAGATCAGGCGGTCGGCCTGTTTCGCGATGTCGAATTCCGCCGGAAAGCGCGCGGCCAGCGTGGTCAGCAGATCGTGCGCGACATCGTTGAGCCCGTAGAGCTCGAGCATGATCGCGCATTTGAGGATCGCGTCGGGGCCGACGCTCTCCGGCTCGGCGGTCAGATCGCGGACGAAGAGCACGTCGAGCGCCCCGACCGGGCCCGCCGCGCTGGCGATCGCCTGCTCGCGTCCAAGCTTTGCCGCGCGCGCGGCAAAGCTGCGATAGGCGAACCGGCCGACGGCAAGATCGGCCACCCGAAAGCCATGCGGGCGCAGCTGCTCGAGGATCCGCGAAAAATGCGGTTGGGCCGCGCCTGTCGAGACAAAGCTGGTCTCCGACTGGATGCCGAGAAGCGTTCCGGACGATAACAGCGCCGCGGCGCCCGCGAGGATCGCGGGCTCGCTGCCCTCGCAATCCAGCTTGAGAAAATCGGCGGGCGGGATCAGGCCTTCCTGCATCAGCGTGTCGAGTCGGGCCATCGGAACGTCGCGCTGCTGCGCCACGCCCGACACGCGCGGATCGATCCGCAGTCGTTCCTGTTCCGCCGCCAACTCGCGCGGCGACAAGGATGCCGCGAACTTGTTGGCTGGGACAAAAAGCGTCGTGCGGCCATTCTGGTCGCCGAGCGCGGTCGTGTAGTAGTGGTGTCCCGGCCGCCGCGCCGCCTTTAGCGTGGCAATCGTCTCGTCAAGGGCGTCGAACCCATGCACCTCGAGATAGTCGCCCAGATGCCCCCATCGCGGGTGCACGCCGCCCTGGACGCCGACATCGATCAGCACGAACGGGCTTTCCAGAAGCCGGTTGCCGATGACCCATTCGGTAAAGCGCGGCCGGTAATTGTAGTTGAGTTCCATGCGGTCGCGCGGCTAGCGGTCGGGAGCGACGTCGTTGCTCGTCACTCAGGATACCAGCTTCGCCATCCGGCTCACGATCGTGTCTTCGCTGTCGTCGGGGGTGAAGGTCGCGGTGAAGCGGCCCTCGGGGTCCATCACATAGATCAGCGCGCTGTGGTCCATGTCATAGCCGCCGTCGGCGCGCGGGTGCTTGGCGTAGTAGACCCTGTAGTCCTGGGCGGCCTGTGCCACGGCGTCGGGTGTCCCGGTCAGCCCGACGATCGCCCCGCCGAAGCTCTCAACATAGGACTTGAGGACCGCCGGCGTGTCGCGCTCGGGATCGACGGTGATAAAGACGATCTCGATCTTGCTCTTCTTGGCGCCGAGCTTGTCGAGCGCCAGCGACAGATCATTGAGCGCGGTCGGGCAGACATCGGGGCAGTGGGTGTAGCCGAAGAACACCAAATGCCATTTGCCCTTGAGCTCGGCGTCGGTGAACGGTTTGCCGTTGTCGTCGATAAGGCTGAACTTGCCGCCGATCACGCTGGCGAGCGGGCCACCGGCGACGCCCTTCGCCTGGTCGCGAAGGGCGACGACGATCAGCCCGCCGGCAACCAGCACGAGGATTGCGGCCGCCGCCGCCGCGATCAGCGCGAAACGCGGCGAGGCCTTGGCCTTCGGCTGCGAGCGGGCCATCTTCACCTCCGCCTAGTGCTTCATCGGCATGTCCATGCCGGGCATGTTCATGCCGTTGCCGGTCTCTCCGCCTGGCCCCGTCACCCCGACTTTCTGAACGCTCACCGTGACTTGTTGCGCGCCCGCCTTGGCAAAGGTCAGGGTCAGCGGAAAGGTTTGTCCGTCCTTGAGCGGCTGGGCGAGGCCGGTCAGCATGATGTGGTAGCCGCCGGGTTTCAGCGTCACCGTCTGCCCGGCGGGGAGATCGATGCCGTCGACCTGGCGCATCTTCATCACGCCGTTATCCATGGCCATGGTGTGCAGCTCGGCCGTTTGCGCCACCGGTGTCGATGCGCTGGTCAGCCGGTCGCCGGTGACCGAGGCCATCGTCACATAGATCGCCGCGGTCTGCGCCCCTCCCGGCGTCGCGCGGGCCCAGACATCCTTGATTTGAATATCGCTCCCTTGCGAGGCCGCTCCGCCTGCCGCGGCAACGAAAGCCGAAAAGGCCAGGCCGAACGCGGCCAGTCTCGATCGCATTTGAAAGTCTCCCAGGTCGGCGCCTCTGGGCCAAGATATAGGCAATCCCGGTCTACTCCAGGAGCAGCGCCTCGACTTCCTCGATCAAATGTCGCAGGTGGAATGGTTTGGCCAAGATCCGCGGCCGCCTCGTGGCAAACCCCCCGTCGTGCATCACCACCGCGGCAAAGCCAGTGATGAACATGACGCGGATGCCGGGCTGATGCTCGGTCAGCTTGCGCGCCAGCTCGATCCCGTCAAGCCCGGGCATCACGACATCGGCGAGCAACAGGTCGAAATCGGTCTGCTGGGCGAGCGCCAGCGCGGCGGTGCCGTTGCCGACCGAATCGACGATATGCCCGGCCCGCTGCAAGCCGCGCGACAGGAACAGCCGCAGGTGATCGTCGCCTTCGGCGAGAAGGATGCGTGCCATCTCCGCGGTTCGCTTAAACTTGATGAGCGGGGAGTCGGACGCAGCATCTAACACGAGTGCCCGCCGCCGAGAAGCCGGCGGGTGGGTTTGTGGCATTCGGGTTGCACCGGAAGCTGACAGCGGCACTTTGGCACACTAATCTTGGCTGCATGGACGGCTCGGCGATAACCGTTGCTCCCACTCTCGCGCCGCTTGATCTGCGGCGGCCTGCTTCGCGCGTCTTGCCGCTCGTTATCGCCTCGCCGCATAGCGGTTCGGATTATCCGGCGGAGTTCGTCGCCGCGTCGCGGCTCGATCCGATAGCGCTGCGCCGCTCGGAAGATGCGTTTGTCGACGAGATCTTCGCGGCCGCGCCGGCGCTCGGCGCACCGATGCTCGCCGCGCGTTTCCCGCGCGCCTATCTCGATGTCAACCGCGAGGCGTGGGAGCTCGACCCGGCGATGTTCGCCGATGCGCTGCCGGATTACGTCAACGCCCGCTCGCCGCGGGTGCGGATGGGCCTCGGCACGATCGCCCGGGTCGTGGCGAGCGGCGAAGAGATCTATGTCGGCAAATTATCGTTCGCCGAGGCGAAGGGGCGCATCGATTCGCTCTATCGCCCGTACCACGCCGCGCTCGGCCGGCTGGTCGAGGAGACCGCCGCCGAATTTGGCTCCTGCCTCGTCGTTGATTGCCATTCGATGCCGTCGGGGGCGATCGGCGGCGCCGGGCGCGAATCGGCGGATATCGTGCTCGGCGATTGCCACGGCGCCGCCTGCGCGCCGCAGATCGTCGAGGCGGCGCGGCACTACCTGACGCGGCGCGGGTTCGCGGTCGCGCTCAACGCGCCGTATGCCGGCGGGTTCACCACCGGCCATTACGGTCGGCCCCACCAAAAATGCCACGCTCTACAAATTGAAATAAATCGCGCGATCTATATGGACGAGCTTAGCTATTGCCGCCGGCCCGGGTTCGCCGATTTGAGCGAGGAGATGGCGGGGCTGATCGCCTGGCTCGGAGAGGCATCGCGGGATCATCTGGCGAAATCCCGCTGAACCGCGCCCGCCGTTGGGAAAAGGCGGACGGCGCTGGCCGTCGAGCAAGCGCGAAAAAAACGGGCCGTGCTAGTGCACGGCCCGAGTTCAGGGAGGAAACGCCTAGAAGACGTGCGGTAGAACCGTCAGACGACGATCGATACCGCACTGCACAATTTACTGTGCAGCGCGGCAATGTCAACCCCTCTTGCCTTGATATGCGTCTGGCTAACAACTTCGCGGTGGATAACTCGGTCGACCCCGGCCGAATCGCCCGATGTGCGGCGCACAAGGAAAGATACGTGAGGCTTCGCTCTCGATGACCAATTCAACGCCGCAGACACTCTGGCTTGTCGGCGATATCGGCGGCACGAATGCGCGATTCGGCCTGGTTGCGCCGGATGGCGCCCTCGTCCATTCGAGCGTCCTCACCGATGCGGACTACGCCGGGTTGGGCGAGGCGATCGAGGCCTACTTGGCCGCGCGCGGCGGATTGCCGCGCCCGCGCCGGGCGGCGATCGCGGTGGCCTCCCCGGTCACCGGCGATGAGGTGCGCTTCACCAACCTTCCCTGGAGCTTCTCGATATCTAGCCTGCGCTCACGTCTCGGCTTCGAACAGCTCGAGATCATCAACGACTTCACGGCGCAGGCGCTGGCGCTTCCGCACCTCGCCCCGGGCGACAAGACGATTGTCGGCGGCGGCGCGCCGCAACCGGGTTGTCCGATCGGCGTGCTCGGGCCGGGCTCCGGGCTCGGCGTGTCTGGCCTGATCCCGTCCGGGGGGCATTGGGCGCCGCTATCCGGCGAGGGCGGTCACGCGACGATGCCGTCCGCCACCGAGCGGGAAAGCGCCGCGCTCGGCGAAATGCGCCGGCATTTCGATCATGTTTCCGCCGAGCGCGTGCTGTCGGGCCCCGGCCTCGTCAATCTCTACAACGCGCTGGCGGCGGTCGATGGCGTGTCGGCGCGGCAATACACCGCCGCCCAGATCACCGCTGTCGACGTTGCAGCCCGTGACCCGCTGTGCCGCGAGACGACCGAGATGTTCTGCGCGATGCTCGGCACCGTCGCCGGAAATCTGGCGCTGACCTTGGGCGCCAAGGGCGGCGTCTATATCGGCGGCGGCATCGTGCCGCGCCTCGGCGAGCGCTTCGCGGCCTCGCCGTTCCGCGAGCGCTTCGAGGCGAAGGGCCGGTTTCGCGATTACCTCGCGGCGATCCCGACATTCGTGGTGACCCACAAATTGCCGGCCTTTCTCGGCTGCACCGCGAAGTTGATGGAGAAATAGCGCTAACCCCGCGCCGCCGCTCGGCGCAGGCGGTCGTTGATCGCCCGGCCGAGCGCGCGCTCGGGAATCGGCATGACCGCGATGCCGGTGAATTGCGGGCGATCGAGGCGGCGCAACAGCGCGAAGAGATTGGCCGCGGCCTCAGCGAGATCGCCGCTTTCCGAGAGGTTCAACATTTCGGCAAAGCCTGCCGGCGTCTCGGGTCCGAAGGCGAGCAGCGCCTCACCCGGCAATGCGGTCGTCGTATCGAGCCGCAGCGGCAGAGTTGGCGCATAGTGGCTGGCAAGCTGGCCGGGCGCGCGCGGCGCTGAGGGATCGCCGCCGGCGACCGCGATATCGCCGAGCAGCGCCGAAAGCTCTTCGAGCGTGACCCCGCCCGGGCGCAACAGGGTCGGCGCGCCGCCGCTCAAATCGAGCACCGTCGATTCGAGCCCGACGGCGCACGCCCCGCCATCGAGGATCAGCGCGACCCGGTTGCCGAGTTCGGCGGCGACATGCGCTGCCTGGGTCGGGCTGACATGGCCGGAACGGTTGGCCGACGGCGCCGCGAGCGGGCGACCGGTTTGCCGTAGCAGCGCATGCGCGACCGGGTGCGCTGGCACGCGTATCGCGACGGTATCGAGCCCGGCGCAGGCGAGCAGCGCGACCCCGCTCGCCGCCCGCCGGCGCAGGACCAAAGTCAGCGGGCCCGGCCAGAATTGCCGCGCCGCCGCGTGCGCCCGTGCATCGAATTCGCCGATCGCCTCGGCCGCGGCGAGGCTCGGCACGTGCACGATCAACGGGTTGAAGCGCGGCCGGCCCTTGGCGGCGAAGATGCGCGCCACCGCGCGGTCGTCGGTCGCGTCTCCGGCAAGCCCGTAGACCGTCTCGGTCGGGAAGGCGACGAGCCTTCCAGCGCGCAGCAACTCGGCGGCGCGCGAGATGTTTTCCGGGCTCGCCGGTACAATATTTGCGTTCACCTTGTAAGCTTGTCGGCAGCGCGCCGCTCTCGCAAGGTTGGTCAGCATGGCGGCCCGGGTCATCACCATCGCCCAGCAGAAGGGTGGCGCCGGCAAGACCACCCTGGCGGCACAGCTTGCCGTGGTCTGGGCCGGACAGGGCCGCCGCCTTGCGCTGCTCGATATCGACCCGCAGGCAAGCCTCGCCGCCTGGGCCGAGCTGCGCCGCGCCCGGTCGGGTGAGGCGGGGCTTGGCTTCGAATTCGCCGCGCTATCTGGCTGGCGCGCCGCGGAGTGGATCGAGCGGCACGCGCGCGAGGCTGATTTCGTAATCGTCGACAGTCCGCCGCATGCCGAGCTCGAAGCCCGCATCGCGGTCCGCGCGGCCGGGCTGGTGTTGGTGCCGCTGCAGCCTTCGCCGCTCGATCTGTGGTCGACCGGCACGACGCTCAAACTCGCGCGAGAGGAAGGCCGCAGGGTGCTGGCGGTGTTGAACCGCGTGCCGGCGCGTTCGAGCCTGGTCGAGACGGTCGTTGCGGAGCTCGCCCGCGATGGGGTTGCCGTCGCCGCGTCGCGGCTCGGCAGCCGCGTCGCCTTCGCCCAGGCGATGGCGCAAGGCCGCGGCGTCAGCGAGACAGCGCCGTCGGGTCTCGCCGCGGCCGAGATCGCCGCTCTCGCTGCCGAGATCGCCCAAGCCTAGCGCCGCCCTGCGCGTTCCGCTTAAATCGCGGCGGGGAGACGCTGGCGGGACACGCATGATCGACAAATTCCTCCGCTCGGTCGCCGAGGCGATGGCAGGGATCAAGGACGGCTCGACCGTGCTGGTGTCGGGCTTCGCGCAGATCGGCGAGCCGCGCGCGCTGGTCGACGGGCTTATCGAGCAGGGCGCCAAGGATCTGACCGTCGTCCACAACACCGCCGGGCGCGGCCGCGAAGGGGTCGCGCGGCTGATCGGCGAGGGACGGGTGCGCAAGATCATCTGCAGCTTCGCGCGCAGCCGCGGCTCGGTGCTGTTCGAGGAGGTCTATGCGCGCGGCGATATCGAATTGGAGATCGTGCCGCAGGGCACCCTGGCCGAGCGCATCCGTGCCGGTGGCGCCGGCATCCCGGCCTTCTTCACCCCTACCGGCGGTGGCACAAAAATCGCCGAGGGCAAGGAGAAGCGAATCATCGACGGGCGCGAATGCGTGTTGGAGCAGGCGATCGTCGGCGATGTCGCGCTGGTCGAGGCGTGGCGCGCCGACCGCTGGGGCAATCTCGTCTATCGCGACGCCGGGCGGAACTTCAATCCCGTCGTCGCCTCGGCCGGCAGGCTCACCATCGTGCAGACGCAGAACACCGCCGAATTGGGCGAGCTGACGCCGGAGATGATCGTGACGCCGGGCATTTACGTCGACCGCATCGTCCACGTGCCGTCGGGCGACCCGCCGGTGGTGATTTCGTGATGTATCAATACGTCATGGCCGGACTTGTTCCGGCCATCCACGTGCCGCCTCCAAGAAAGGCGTGGATGACCGGGACAAGCCCGGTCATGACGGAAATAATGGGCTTGAGGTGTTGATGACAACCAACTGGAAGCCGTGGTCGCGCGAGGCGCTGGCGGCGCGGGTCGCGCAGGACATCCCCGAGGGCTGGTACGTCAATCTCGGGATCGGCATCCCGACCCTGGTCGGCAACTACGTGCCGCCGGATCGCGAGGTTATCCTCCATTCCGAGAACGGCGTCGTCGGCATGGGCCCGGCGCCCAGCCCGGATGCACTCAACCCGTGGCTGGTCAACGCCAGCCGCCAGCACGTGACCCTGGTCACCGGCGCCAGCTATATGAACCATGCCGACAGTTTCGGCCTGGTGCGCGGCGGGCACCTCGACCTCTGCGTGCTCGGCGGCTTTCAGGTCGCCGAGAACGGCGACCTCGCCAACTGGTCGCGCTCCGACAACGACCGCGCGCCGGCGATCGGCGGCGCGATGGACCTCGCGGTCGGCGCCAAGCGCATCTGGGTCGTCATGGAGCACACGACCAAGGACGGCGAAAAGCGCATCCTCGAACGCTGCACCTATCCGCTGACCGCGACAGCCTGCGTCAAGCGCGTCTACACCGATCTCGCGGTGATCGACGTCACCGAGCGCGGCTTCGTCGTGATCGACACAGTGCCGGGCATAACACTCGACGAACTCCAGGCGCGCAGCGGTGCGCCGCTTCATCAGCATTGAGGACAGGCAACGATGCAGTTCGATAGCGAAGCCGATTTCATCGTCGTCGGCGCCGGCTCGGCCGGATGCGTGCTCGCCAACCGCCTCACCGCCGATCCCTCGACCAAGGTCGTGCTGCTCGAAGCCGGCGGCAAGGACAGCAATGCCTGGATCCACATCCCGGCCGGGTTCTATCGCAACATTTTCAACCCAGCGATCACCTGGGTCTACGAGACCGAGCCGCTGGAGGCGCTCGGCGGCCGCACCATGCAATGGCCGCGCGGCAAGGTGCTGGGCGGCTCGTCGTCGATCAATGGGCTCATCTACATCCGCGGCCAGAAGCAGGATTTCGACCATTGGCGCCAGCTCGGCAACACCGGCTGGTCGTACGACGACGTGCTGCCCTATTTCCGCCGCGCCGAGCACCAGGAGCGCGGCTCGGACGATCTGCACGGCACCGGCGGGCCGCTCGCGGTCAGCGACATGAAGGCCGCGCACGAGCTGCATGACGCGTTCCTCCAGGCCTGTCAGGAGGCTGGCCACAAATTCAACCCTGACTTCAACGGCGCCGAGCAGGAAGGCTGCGGCACCTATCAACTGACCGTGCGCAACCGGCGTCGCGCCAGCACCGCCGTCACCTATTTGCGCCCGGCGATGAAGCGTCCCAATCTCCAGGTCGAGACCCGGGCGCTGGCGCAGCGCGTGCTGTTCGACGGCAAACGCGCGGTCGGCCTCGAATACCGCCAGAACGGGGTCGTCCGCCGCGCCCGCGCCCTACACGAGGTACTGCTCGCCGGCGGCTCGCTGCAATCGCCGCAGCTGCTGCAATTATCCGGCGTCGGTCCGGCCGGGCTGCTCAAGGAGCACGGCATCGACATCGTCCACGAGCTGCCCGGAGTCGGCGAGAACCTGCAGGACCACATCGGCTGCAAGGTCGTCTACAAGGTCAAGAAGGCCAACACGATCAACGAAATCTCGCGCAGCTGGGTGCGCCAGGGATGGGCCGGGTTCCAATATCTGACCGCCGGTCGGGGCACGCTGATGATGGGCGCGGCGCCGATCGGGCTGTTCGCGCGCACCCGGCCCGGCTCGGGCTCGCCCGATTGCCAGTATCAGTTCCTCGCCGGGAGCCTCGACACCGTCGGGCAGCCGATGCATCCATTCCCGGGCTGCCAGCTGACTTGCATCCCGTGCCGGCCGGAAAGCCGCGGGTGGCTGCGGATCAAATCGCCCGATCCGACCGTGTTTCCGGCGATGCAGCCCAATTACCTCGCGACGCAAAATGATAGGGACACGCTGGTCGCCGGCATGCGCGTCGCGCGCGACGTGTTCCAGACGCCAACGATGCAGCGCATCACCACCGAAGAGTTCTGGCCCGGCGCCGCTTGCCAAAGCGACGAGGACTGGCTCGAGCACGCCAAGAACACCGGCAACACGACCTTCCACCAGACCAGCACCTGCATGATGGGCGAGACGCCGATGTCGGTCGTCGACGCCCAATTGCGCGTGCATGGGATCGAAGGCCTGCGCGTCGTCGACGCCTCGGTGATGCCGACGGTCATTTCCGGCAACACCAACGCGGCGACCATCATGATCGCCGAGAAGGCCGCCGACATGATCCGCGCCGGGGGAATGGCCGCCGCGAAAGCTGCGTAGAACTAGCGACGGCTGCACCGGTGGGGTGCGTGGTTCGAGACGCCGTCTTCGACGGCTCCTCACCATGAGGGATGTTGTTTGATGGCATCCGCAGATGACCCTCATCCCGAGGAGCGCCCGTAGCGCGCGTCTCGAAGGACGCGCTACGGTGATCCCGCGCACTGGCAGGCGGCGCTCTCGGCTGACGCCTCGTCTCGCCCTGGCGGCGATCCTGATCGCCGCGGCGCTGCTGCGCGGCTGGAGCCTCGACGACGGCGGTGTCCTGATCCCGTATTATTTCGCCGGCGTGCGCAGCATGCTGCAGAGCTGGCACAATTTCTTCTTCCACGCGTTCGACCCCGCCGGCTTCGTCTCGCTCGACAAGCCGCCGGTGGCGTTCTGGCTGCAGACCGCGAGCGCCAAGCTCTTCGGCTTCGGGCGGGCCGCCGTGTTGTTGCCGCAGGTGATCGAGGGGGTCGCCGCGGTCGCGCTGCTCTACTGGCTCGTGCGGCGCCGCTTCGGGGTCGCGTCGGGATTGCTCGCGGCGCTGTTCTTGGCGTTGACCCCGGTCAGCGTGGCGGTCGACCGCTCGAACAACACCGAGAGCTGCCTGGTACTGGTCCTGCTGCTCGCCGCCTGGGCGATTGGATCCGCGAGAACGGCCGCGAGATAGATCCCGCTCTTTGGCGGGGCTTGGCCGCTCCCGAGGATCCCGGCCCGGCGGATGGCCGCTCGCCGCGCCCTGCGGAGAATGTCGGCATCCAGCTTTACGATCTGCGCCCGAGTTCGAGCGGCGGCTGACCAGCCTGCTTGCCGCCTTCCGATCGAGGCGACACTATGCTTCAGCATAGCGGGAGGGAGCAGATGCCGGGAACTGACCAGTCGCCGTTGGCGGCCTATCAGGCGCATCTCGACAACGGAGAACTGGCCTACCAATGGAGCCCCAAGGCGGGCCGCGCGGTGTTCTACCCGCGAATCGTCTGCCCTTACTCCGGCAGCACCGAGTTGGAGTGGCGGATCGCGTCGGGGCTCGGCACGGTCTACGCGACGACGGTGACCTATCCGTTCCAGGGCCCCGGCCACAACATCGTGCTCGTCGATTGCGACGAGGGTTTCCGGATGATGAGCCGGGTCGAGGAGATCGATCCGTTGGCGGTGAAGATCGGGATGAGGGTCAAGTTCCGCATCCACCCGGCCGAGGGGGAGCAGCCGGCCTACCCGGTCTTCGTTCCCGTGGAGCCCGAGCGGTGAGCGGCCTGGTGCGCGGCGGCGCGGCCATCGTCGGCGCCGCGGAATCGGATATCGGCCAGGTCGGGCCGGGGTTCAACGTGATCGACCTGATGGCGCAGGGCATCACCCGCGCGCTCGACGATTGCGGGCTCGGCCTCAATGATGTCGACGGCCTCGTCTGCGCCTCGACGCAGAGCCGCACGTCGCCACTCAACCTCGCCGAATATCTCGGGATTTCGCCGTCCTTCATCGACGGGACGATCATCGGCGGGTCGTCCTTCATGTTCCACGTCCAACACGCCATGGCGGCTCTGCAATTGGGCCTGTGCAATGTCGCGGTGATCGCCTACGGCTCGACCCAGCGCAGCATTGGCCGACAGAACGCCTCGGTGCGCGAGATCAACCCGTACGAGACGCCGTACCGGCCGTTCCTGCCGTCGAGCGCCTATGCGCTCGCCGCGTCGCGTCACATGCACGAATTCGGCACCACCCGCGAGCAGATGGCTGAGGTCGCGGTCGCGGCACGGCAATGGGCGCTCATGAATCCGACGGCTTGGGAAAAGAAACCTCTGACGGTAGATGAAGTTCTCACCGCGCGCATGGTCAGCTACCCGTTCACCGTGCGCGACATCTGCCTGGTGACCGACGGCGGCGGCGCGATCGTGCTGGTGAGCCCCGAGCGGGCGAAATCGTTAAAGAAAAAGCCGGTCTACGTGCTCGGCCAGGGGCAGCACATCACCCACGCCAACATCTCCTCGATGCCTGATCTCACCATCACCGGCGCGCTCGAAAGCGGCCGGCAGGCCTACGCGATGGCGGGCCTCACGGCCAAGGACATCGACGTCGTCGAGCTCTACGACGCGTTCACGATCAACACGATCCTCTTCCTCGAAGACCTCGGTTTCTGCAAAAAGGGCGAGGGCGGCGGCTTTGTCACCGGCGGCCGCACCGCGCCGGGCGGCGCGCTGCCGGTCAACACCAATGGCGGCGGCCTCAGCTATTGCCACCCCGGCATGTACGGCCTCTTCCTGTTGATCGAGGCGGTGCGCCAGCTGCGCGGCGAATGCGGCGAGCGCCAGGTCGCCGGCGCCGAAATCGCGATCGCCCACGGCAACGGCGGCGTGCTGTCGTCGCAAAGCACCGCGATCCTGGGGAGTGCGGCGACGGTATGACTCCAGACGAGTTGAAGAGGCCTCTCTACACCCGTCATGGCTGGGCTTGTCCCGGCCATCCACGTGGATCCCCGGGACAAGCCCGGGGATGACGAATTAAGGTAGCCCCTCACTGCCTCACCGCCTCATTGTGAATTGATCGGAGATCAAAATGGCCGAAGGCGAACTGGTCCGCTTCGAGACCGATAACGGCATTGGCATCATCACCGTCGACAATCCGCCGGTGAACGCGCTGTCGCCCGGGGTGCCCGAGGGCATCGTCGCGGCGCTCGACAAGGGCAATGCTGACCCGTCGGTCACGGCGATGGTGCTGATCGGCGCCGGGCGCAGCTTTATCGCCGGCGCCGATATCCGCCAGTTCGGCAAGGGCCCGCCGCGCCCGGCGCCGGCGCGCCGCCATTACGATGTGATGGACCAGAGCCCGAAGCCGGTCGTCGCGGCGATCCACGGCTATGCGCTGGGCGGCGGATTGGAGACCGCGCTCGCCTGCCATTACCGGGTCGCGGTGCCGAGCGCCAGGGTCGGGCTGCCCGAAGTGCTGATCGGCATCCTCCCCGGCGCCGGCGGCACGCAGCGCCTGCCGCGCCTCATCGGCCCGAAAGCGGCATTGGAGATGATCACTTCCGGCCGCCATGTGCCAGCCGAAGAGGCGGCGAAGCTCGGCATCATCGACGAGCTGGCGACCGAGGGCGAGCTGAAGGCATCGGCGATCGTCTTCGCCCGCAAGATCGCCGACGAGCGCCCGCTACCCGTCATCCGCAACACCCATTCGCGGCTTGCCGAGGGCACAGCGGAGCTCTTCGACAACATGCGAAAATCGATCGCCCGCCGCGCGCGCAACCAGCGCGCGCCCTACGCCTGCATCGAGGCGGTCGAAGCGGCCTGCAAGCTGCCCTTCGACGAAGGCTGCGCGCTCGAACGCAAGCTATTCGACCAGCAGGTCAATTCCGAGGAGGCGAAGGCGCTGCGCTATGCGTTCTTCGCCGAGCGCGAAGTGGCGAAAATCCCATTCATCCCGGCCGACACGAAGCTTCGCCCGACCGACAACCCGGCGGTGGTCGGCGCCGGCACGATGGGCGGCGGCATCGCGATGAGCTTCGCCGACAATGGCTTCGAGGTGAAGATCACCGACGCGACGCCGGAGGCGCTGGAGCGCGGGATGGCGCGGATCAAGAGCAATTACGAAACCAGCGTCAAACGCGGCAGCCTCGCGCAGCACGAGTACGAGCGGCGCTTCGCCCGCATCCACCCGGTGCCGAGCATCGACGACCTCGCTGATTGCGACGTGGTGATCGAGGCGGTGTTCGAGCAGATCGACGTCAAGCGGGACGTCTGGAAGAAGCTCGATGCGGTGATGCCGCAAGGCGCGCTGCTCTATTCGAACACCTCGGGCATCGACATCGACATCATGGCCAACGCCACCAAGCGGCCGCAGGACGTCGCCGGCACGCATTTCTTCGCGCCCGCCAACGTCATGAAGCTGTTCGAGGTCGTCAAGGGCACCAAGAGCGCCAACGACGTGCTGGCGACCGCGATGGCGCTCGGCCGCAAGATCGGCAAGGTCAGTGGCCTTGCCGGCAATTCCGACGGCTTCCTCGCCAACCGCAGCCGCGCGCCGTTCAGCATGGAGATGAGCATCCTCGTCGAGGAGGGCGCGCTGCCCGAGCAGATCGACAAGGTGATGGTCGATTACGGCTACCCGGTCGGCCCGTTTGTGGTGTCGGACATATCGGGGCTCGATATCGGCTACGACACGCGCAAGCGCCGCGCCGAGATGTATCCGAACTACCGCAAATCCCCGATCTCCGACCGCATCGTCGAGGCCGGGCGCCTCGGCCTCAAAACCAATGCCGGCTGGTATCGCTACGAGCCCGGCGACCGCACCCCGCATCCCGATCCCGAGGTTCACCGCATCATCAAGGAGACCGCGGCGGAATTCGGCTTCCCGCAGCGCAGCGACTTCACCGACGAGGAAATCTTGAAGCGGCTGCTCTTCGCCTCGGTCAACGAGGCGTGCAAGATCCTCGAGGAAGGCGTCGCGTTGCGCGCCAGCGACATCGACGTGATGTGGCTGCACGGCTTCGGCTTCCCGCGCTACCGCGGCGGGCTGATGTATTGGGCCGACACGATCGGCGTGCGCGAGGTCTACAACCAGATCGCCTCGTGGCATCAGCGCTTTGGTGACCGCTGGCGCCCATCCGACTACCTGCGTCAGCTCGCCGAAGCCGGCTCGCCTCTGCGCGAAGCGAAGGCGCAGAAGGAGATGGCGTAGGGCCGAGGCTGCCCCTCACCCTCCCACGCTTCGCGCGGGCCCCTCCCTCTCTCCGCAAGCGGGGCGAGGGAAATGCGCACCGGCACGCTCCCGCGCCCCGCTTGCGGGGAGAGGGTTGGGGTGAGGGGTCGCTAAGCGCGACGCTAAAATCGCCATATTCGTATTGTAGCTTCCGACACTCGCGACCTCGATGACGCGGCGGAAGCGCGTCGAGCGGCCGGCTCCTGATAAACCGAAAATAACGAGGCGTAACAGGAGGAGGGACCACCTGTTATGACCGCGCATAACAGGTGGATAACAGGCGGTGGACCGCCTGTTAAAGGCGGAACGGGCGCCTTGAAAGCGCCGGCGGCCGGTTTGACGCCAGCGGGCGTTCGGCGCAGAGTTTGCTTCCTCGGCTGGAGGGGGAGGCTGGACATGACCCGACAGGAACTCGATGCGGCGTTTGCCCGGCTTGGGCTCAAGGTGCCGGAAGCCGAACGCGACGGCATCTTGGGCGCGGTCAAGTACATCGAGGAGATGGCGGCGCTGGTCAAAAAGCCGCGCGCGGTCGGCGCCGAGCCGGCGCACACCGTCGCCTTTCCGGAGAAATAGCGATGGTCCCCGATTTCCTCACCATCGCCGAGGCGGCGAAGCTCATCGAAAAACGCGAGATGTCGCCGGTAGAGCTGACCCAAAGCCGGCTCGACCGCATCGCCAAGCTCGACGGCAAGCTGCACAGCTTCATCCGCGTGCTCGCCGACGACGCGCTGGCCTCGGCCCGTGCCGCCGAGAATGAGATCGCCGCCGGCCGCTACAAGGGGCCGCTGCACGGCATCCCCTTGGGCCTCAAGGACATCTACGAGACCAAGGGCATCCCGACCACCGGCCACTCCAAGGTGATGCAGGACCATGTGCCGACGGCCGATGCGGTTTCCGTCACGAAATTGCGCGACGCCGGCTCGGTCATCATGGGCAAGCTCGCGACGCATGAATTCGCCTTTGGCGGGCCGTCGTTCGATCTTCCCTGGCCGCCGGCGCGCAACCCGTGGGACACCGCGCGCTTTACCAGCGGGTCGTCAAGCGGCACCGGCGCGGCGGTGCCGGCGGGTCTGGTGCTCGGCGGCACCGGCAGCGACACCGGCGGCTCGATCCGCGGCCCGGCCGCGCTCTGCGGCATCGCCGGGCTCAAGCCGACCTACGGCCTGATCAGCCGCCGGGGCATCCTCCCGCTCGCCTTTTCGCTCGACCATGCCGGTCCGATGGCGTGGACCGCCGAGGATTGCGCGATCATGCTGCAGGCGACGGCCGGGCACGACCCGGCCGACCCGGCAAGCGCCAACCACCCGATCCCCGATTACCGGGCGGCGCTGACCGGCGACCTCAAGGGGCTGCGCATCGGCCTCATCCGCCATTTCTACACGACCGACAACGAGGTCAACGCCGCGACTCGCGACGCGATCGATGCCGCCGCAAAGAAATATGAGGAGATGGGCGCCTCGGTGCGTGAGATCACCGTATCGCCGCTGGCGGAATGGGCCGCCCCCGGCATCATGATCATGATGGCCGAGGCGTACGCGATCCACGAGGCGAATTTGCGCACTCGCTTCACCGATTTCGGCGAAATATTCCGGGACCGCATGGCGTTGGCGGGTCTGTGGACCGCCGCCGATTACGTTCACGCGACCCGCTGCCGCCGCGAGCTGATCGACGAGCTCGACCGGGCGATGCAAGACCTCGATCTGGTGATGACCGCCTCGGCGGTCAGCGAAGCGCCAAAATTCGAGGACGTCAGCAAATTCGCGATCCTCGAGCGCCCATCGCTGACCATGCCGTTCAACGTCACCGGCAGCCCGGCGATGTCGGTGTGCTGCGGGTTTACCGAGACGGGGCTGCCGCTGTCGTTCCAGATCGTCGGCAAGCGTTTTCATGACGCGACGGTGCTGCGCGCGGCCGACGCCTATGAGCGCGCGACCCCGTGGCGCTCAAGGCGGCCCAGCCTATGAGGAGTGCGCGATGAAGGTCCTCAAGAATGCCCGGCTGATCGACGGCACCGGCGTCGCACCGGTCAAGGACGCGGTAATTGTCATAAACGACTCGAAGATCATTGCCATAACTGATAGAAATCATGTCGATTTCCCGGCCACCGCGGAGATCATCGATTGTGCCGGCATGACCGTGCTGCCCGGCCTCATCGATTGCCACGATCACATGGCGAACCATCGTTACGATTTGGCGCATCGCTGGGGCATCGACGAGCCGCACAGCACGCGGCACCTGCGCACCGCCGCGGTGCTGCGCCAGACGCTGGAGGCCGGCTACACGATGATCCGCGACGCCGGCGGGCTCGATGCCGGGTTCAAGCGGGCAATCGAGGAGGGGCTGGCGGTCGGGTCACGGCTGGTCCTGTCGATCTCCATCGTGTCGCCGATCGGTGGCATCGGCGACGCGATGAGCCCGTCGGGCGATTGCTGCTGCGTGCCGGGCGATCCGCTGCTGCCGAGCGGCGTGGTAGAGACCCTCGCCGATGTCCGCCCGGTGGTGCGCCGCATGGTGCGCGCCGGGGCCGACTTCATCAAATGCGCGACGACCGGCGGCGCCAGCTCGCGCCCCGGCCACGGCCCGCGCGACGGCGCCTTCAACCTCGACGAGATGCAGGCGCTGGTCGAGGAGGCGCATGCGCTCGACCGCCGCGTGATGTGCCATGCCTTGGGCGGGCGCGGCCTCGACATCGCGATTGAGGCCGGTGTCGATTCGATTGAGCACGGCTGCTATCTCGACGAGGACCCGCGCCATCTCGACATGATGGCGGCGCGCGGCATCGTCTTCGTGCCGACCCTCCTGGTTTACGAATACCATCGCAAATCGCCGCAACCGCATGTCCGCGAGCGGGCGCAGGACCTCTTTGAGCATCACGTGCTGGCGATCAAGCGGGCGCTCGCCGCCGGCGTGAAGATCGTCGCCGGCACCGATGCCGGCGGGCACGGCCACCCGGCCAATGCCGGCGAGCTCGATTGCCTGGTTCAGGCCGGGATGACGCCGATGCAGGCGATCCAGGCCGGGACGCTGTGGGCCGCCGAATGCTGTGGCCGCGAGGCCGATCTTGGCACGGTGGAGAAGGGCAAGCTCGCCGACCTCGTTGTCGTCCGCGGCGACCCGCTTGCCGATATTTCCACCCTGCGCGCAACGAAGAACATCGCGCTGGTGCTCAAAGGCGGCGAGATCGCCGCCAACCGGATGGCGGCGCGCTAGAGTTTCACCTGCTGCAACACGAAATCGCGGGCGAGTTCGGTCGCCCGCAATGAATCGGCGCTCGTTGGGTCGCGCATGACAAAGGTATGCGGCTGGCCGGCGAATTTGTGCAACTCGATCGAGCCGCCCCTGGCGCGCCACGCCGCCACGAAGCGGTCGGCCATGTCGGGGGTGACATTGTCGTCGCCGGTGCCCTGCAACAGGATCGCCGGCGGCAGGCGCGCCGCCTCGCCTGCCTCGACGATCCGCTGCGGGCTACCTTCCGCCATCTCGGCTTCCGAGGCCCAATAAGCGTCGTGCGATTGAATGAGCGGCGTCCTGCCCTTCTCCTTCACCATCCGATAGCGCGCCAGCGGGTCCGAGATCGGCCAGCACAGCACCAGGTAGGGGAGGCTGGCATCCTCACCCGGCGCCTCGGCCAACGGCAGCGCCGCGTAGCGCGGATCGTTCGGCTTCAATGCCGACAACAGCAATTGGTGCGCGCCGCTCGACGTGGCGAGCCCGCCGACGAGATCGCCGCGGCTGCCGAATTCCGCTGCATGCGCCTTGAGCCAACGCGTCGCGTAATGGATGTCGGCGATCGAGGCTGGGTAGCGGTGTTTGGGCGGCATGCGAAAATCGATCGCCAGCACGACGATGCCGCTCTTGGCGAGCGCCTCGTCGAGCGGGGCGTTGTTGAGCCGGTCGCCCGCGGCCCACGCGCCGCCATGCACCTCGACCAGCGCCGGGAACGGCCCCTTGCCCTTCGGCTGGTAAAGCCGCGCCAGCAGCGGCCCGTCCTCGGCGCGGCGGTATTCGAGGTCGCGCATTTCGATCTCGTGGGTGGCGGCGATCGCGATGTCGTTCGGCATGGGTATCCTCCTGTCGCCGACAAGGTGCCCGGGCGGCAGCGCTCTGCCAACCCGTTCGCCAAACCGGCTTCACGTCAAATTAACCACATGTCCCTAGGCTTCCCCCATTGCCAACGCGATGGAGGGGGCCCGTGTCGCAAGAACCGGAACGGCTGCGGGAACTCGCCGCCTGGTATCGCGAATACGCCGAGCGAGCGGGCAACCCGGCGATCTGGGATGCGCGTATCCGCACCGCCGAGGATCTTGAGACCGAGGCGGCCCGCCTCGAACCGAGAATGGTGCAAGCCGAAATCTAGAACGGCCGCAACGCCGCTGTGCGCGTCTTTTCCAATGTGCCGGCGATCTCGCTGATCAGCTTGCGGGTCATCGCCTCGCTGAACGTCTCGAAATTCTCGACGACGAGCAGGAAGGCACCTGGCCCGCCGATCACATTTTCCTTGTAGTAGTTGGGTAGCCCGCCGGGCGGCTGGGTGTGTGTGAAAAAGCCCGGCCCCGCCTTGGTGTTGATGATCGCCAGCCCGTTGATCGTGATGCCGCGGGCCAGGGCCTCGTCACGCGCGTCGGTGACCGGTCGTCCGGAATTGCTGGTGCCATCGCCGGAAATGTCGACGACCTTGCGCTCGGCCGCGATCGGCGCGGCAGCCAGGTGAGCCGACGAAAAATCGATCGCCTCGCTGATCGAGGTGCGGGCGAGGAACGACCGCGGTGCGCCAAGGATCGCCGAAGCGACGACCGCGGCATCCTCGCCGTCGTGGATCATTGTCCAGTCGACCACGGTCTTCTGCTCGCTGGCGCCCGACCATTCGACATAGCTGAGCGCGATCGCCTGATTGGGGCCGCCGGTGATCGCCTTGAGCACGCGTGGGTCGCCGAGCGCCGCCGCGTAGCCCTTGCGCTGCAGCTCGAACTCGCCGTCATCGATGCTGCGCGACACGTCGGCGGCCAAGACCAGCAGCGTGTCGACGCCGTCGGCGCGCGCCGGGGTCGCCGCGGCAATCAGCGCGGCAACAACGGCGGCGAGCGCGAGCCGCCTCATCCGGCGAGCTCGCGGCGGACGATCGCGGCACCCTCCACCATCGCCCGCAGCTTGGCCGAGGCGCGCTCGCGCGGCAGGTACTTCATGCCGCAATCGGGCGCGGCGACAAGACGCTCGGCGGCGACGTACTGCAACCCGGCGCGCAGAAGCGCGGCGACCTCCTCGGCGGTCTCGACTTGCGTGCTGCCGAGATCGAGCACACCCAACAGGATCGTCTTGTTTGCCAGCTCCCGCAGCACACCGAGGTCGAGGTGCGGCTGTGCGGCTTCCAGCGACACCTGGCTCGCCAGCGAATCGGCGAGCTGCGGCAGAAAGGCGTAGCCGCTCGGCTTGTTGCGCACCAGATGGCCGTAACCAAGGCAGATGTGGACCGCCGTCGGGCCGGTGATGCCAGCAAGCGCGCGGTTGATCGCCGCGACACCGTATTGCGCCGCCTTGTCGGGCGCGGCGCGCACCCACGGCTCGTCGAGCTGCACGACATCGACCCCGGTCGCTTTCAGATCGCGCAGCTCGGCGTTGACCACGTCGGCATAGTCCATCGCCAGTTCGGCCTCGTCATTGTAGAACTCGTTCTGCACCTGCTGCGACATCGTGAATGGGCCGGGCAGCGTGATCTTGGTCGCGTGCGTTGCGTGAGCCACCAGGAACGCCGCGTCGTCGATCTCGACCTTTCCCTTGCGGCGGATCCTGCCGACGACCCGCGCGACTGGGGTCGAGCGGCCATTGGCGCCGATCACCGCGCCCAGCCGCTCGGAATCGATGCCGTCGAGCGCCAGCGAGAAGTAGTTCGAATAGCTTTCGCGCCGCATCTCGCCATCGCTGACGATGTCGATGCCGATCCGCTCCATCTCGCCAATCGCGAGGATCGTCGCGTCGTCCTGCGCCTCCTTGAGATGCGCTTCGGGGACGCGCCAGATATCGTGCGCGTGGACGCGCGGCACCCCGTGCTTTTCAAGTGCGCCGCGATCGATCAGCCAATCGGGCTGCGGGTAGGAGCCGACGACGGTGGTCGGGATCAGATGCGTCGGGTAGGGCATCGCGTTCGGCGCCTTATCGGGTTTCGGGACGACAGCATACAAGCTTCCGTCGGTGGCAGTCCCGCCCTCTCGTTTTAGGCAATCTAAGGCAGTTTGTGGGGCTCCGTCACCAAGCCTGGCCAATTCCGATTACCGCCGGCCGGCTTGCGCAGCATCAATTTCGTGATATCAGCAGGGGGATTCGGCAGCGCGGGCAGACCGTAAACCAAGTCATGGCCGACCGTCGGATCAGCATTTTCATCTCCTCACCCGGCGACGTCGCCGACGAGCGGCGTCGCGCCGCGATCGTGATCAACCGGCTGGCGCACGAGTTCGCCCGCTTTTTCGAACTCAGCGCGGTGCTCTGGGAATACGAGCCGATGCTCGCATCCGGAGCGTTCCAAGATGCGATCGTCCGGCCATCGGAAGCCGATATTGTCGTGCTCATCCTGTGGTCGCGGCTCGGCACACCCTTGCCGGAGCCCTATCGCGGCATCGACGGGCGGGCTCCGGTGACCGGCACCGAGTGGGAATTCGAGGACGCCCTCGCGCGCCGCCAATCGGCCGGTGTGCCGGACCTGCTGGTTTATCGTAAGGAGGCTCCCGGCCGCGCGGAGTTCGACCGTGAGGATCAGCTGGAAGCCGCGCGTCAGCAGTGGCGAGCGTTGCAGGTGTTCTGGAACCGCCACTTTCTCAGCGAGGATGGCGCGTTCCGGGCAGCCTTCAACACCTTCCGCGATCTTGACGACTTCGAGACGGAGCTGGAGCGGCACCTGCGCCAATTGCTGCGCCAGCGCCTGCCCACCGCGGCGACGCGCGGCGAGCGTGGCGAGATCGCGTGGACCGAAGGTTCGCCGTTTCGCGGTCTCGAGGCCTATCAAGCGGAGCATGCCGCGATCTTCTTCGGTCGAGAGCAGGCCGAGAAGGAGGTAGTCGAGGCCTTGGCACGCCAGGCCGAGGCGGGAATGGCTGCTTTGGTGGTGCTGGGAGCGAGCGGCAGCGGAAAGTCGTCGCTGGTGCGCGCCGGGGTCATTCCGACATTGACCGTGCCGGGCGTCGTCACCGGCGTCAGCCTGTGGCGCCGCGTGTTGTTTTGGCCGGGCGGCACGGCCGGCGACGTGTTCGACCGGTTGGCGCTGGCGACGATCCGGGAGGGGTTGCCGGAATTGCCAGAAGCGGGGATCGATGCCGCCGCTCTCGCCCAGCAATGGCGCGCCGCGCCGGCGCAAGGCGCGCTGCCGATCGGGGTCGGACTGCGGGCGGCGGCACACGGCACCCGATCGGGCGCGGCCGGTGAGCCGCGGCTGATCCTGCTTGTCGACCAGCTCGAAGAGCTTTTCACCCTGTCCGATACCAGCGCCGCTGAGAGCGCGGCTTTCGTCGCGTTGCTCGCGGCGCTCGCCGGCAGTGGGCAGGTCTGGGTGATCGCCACGCTGCGCAGCGATTTCTACCATCGCATCGACGACATTGTAGGGCTGCGCGAGCTGATGAACGGCCGGCAATACAGCCTGCCACCGCCGCGCCCGGCGGAAATTGGCGAGATCGTGCGCCGGCCCGCCGCGGCGGCCGGTCTCGATTACGAGAGCGACGAGGCGAGCGGGCTCGGGCTCGATGCGATCATCGCCGAGGCCGCGGCGCAGGACCCGGCGGCGTTGCCCCTCTTGTCATTCGCCCTCGACGAGCTTTACCGCCGCGACATTGCCGACCGCGGCGGCGACACCCTGACCATCGCCACCTATCGCCGGCTGGGCGGGCTCGAAGGGGCGATCGCCGAGCGCGCCGAGGAGGTTTGCACGGCGTTGCCGGCGACGGCGGTCGCAGCCGTGCTGCGCGAGCTGGTCACGCTGCGCGAGGACCAGGACGAGGCGAGCGCGCGCCTGGCGCTACGCGCCGAAATCACGACCACGCCGGAGCGCGAGCAGGTCGTCGACGCACTCGTGACCGCTCGCCTCGTGGTCAGCACCGGCAGCGCCGCCGGCCCCATGCTTCGCCTCGCGCACGAGGCGCTGATCCGCCACTGGCCGCGGCTGCGTGAGCTGATCGCCGCCGACCGCGAATTCCTGCGCACGCGCAGCCGTCTGCAGGAGGATCGCGTCCGCTGGGAAGTCGAGGGGCGTTCGCTCGACCTGCTGCTCCCGCCCGGCAAGCGACTTGCCGAGGGCGCCGAAGCGCTGTCGGCGCGGCGCGATGATCTCGATGCCGGTACGGCGGCCTTCATCGAGGCGTCGGTCGCGCGCGACCGGATGCTCAGCCGCCGGCAGCTGCGCCGGACGCAGATTTTCGCCGGAACCGTCGGGGTGCTGGCATTCGCCGCCATCGCCTTTGGCGTGTTCGCCGAAGCGCAGCGCGAGCACGTGGCGCGCAGCCTGGTCGTGGCGCAGCAGGGCCTGGCGCGGGCGCGCGGCCAGGAGGGCTATCTGGCCCTCAATCAACAGCGCTATGACGATGCGATCAACGCGTTCCGCGCCGCTCTGCGGATCCGCGAGGAACTGGTCAAGAATGGCCTCAGCGATCCCGTCGAGCTGCGAAACATTGCGGTCAATCACCGCGATGTCGCCAATTCGCTGCGGGCGAAAGGAGACGCCGCCGGCGCGATCGACGAATATCGTTTATCGATGGCGGCGCTCGACAAGCTCCTTGCTGGCATACCGGGCGACAGGTTGCTGCGCAGCGATTAGGCAATGGCTCATCTTTGGCTCGGCACCCTGCTCGGGCAACAGAAGGACTTTTCCGGAGCGCGGACGGAAATTGCCGCCTCTCTCGACATTCTGAAACCGCTGGTCGGCGAGGATCCAACCAATCTGGATTGGACGAGCTACTTGTCTGCCGCGCACTATGAATTCGGCGATCTGCTGTTGGCGCAGCAGGACTTTGCCGGTGCGGCCGAAGAGTTCGGCGCCAGCCAGCAGCTGCGGCAGGATTTGTCCAATCGGCAACCCCAGAGCACGCTGTACCGGCCCGCCCTCTTCTATGCCGATTTCCGGCTTGGGCTGTCGCGGCACGAACAGGGCAACCTAAGCAGCGATTCTCAGGT
>Ga0181521_10000497_pt1 | contig 47903 bp, 45 predicted proteins | sample PEATcosm2014_Bin_32_FD_119764 | JGI IMG/M metagenome (GOLD analysis project Ga0181521, IMG submission 119764) | Peatland microbial communities from MTU Mesocosm Facility, Houghton, MI, USA - PEATcosm2014_Bin02_60_metaG | ecosystem: Environmental > Terrestrial > Soil > Wetlands > Peat | place... | reverse complement strand
CTGGATGCAAAACTACCGCAGACTCGTCACCCGATGGGAATACCACATCGAAAACTTCCTCGGTTTTACTCAGCTCGCCTGCCTACTCATGCTCGCCAGACATTTATGAGATGGCTTCTAGAAAGTGCATCCTGGTAACTCCATTTAGGATTGAAATCATTCTCTATATGGTGCTGAGCGATGAGAATCTCGTCTAATGTCTTTTTATTAAATACGGCAACGATCTGTTGCGCGACAGAATTAGCCAATTTTGCAAACTTTGTATTCGGTTCAGGAATAATTGCAGAGTCTTTCCCTTCGATTATGCTCAACGAAGCATCTTGAGAGTCATAATTATTCTTTGTTCGAACATGTAGTGACGTGAGGCAGTCACGTACGTATCCGTTAAGAGATTGCCAGCTATTTGAAACCAATTCGTCATACTTTTCTTTAGGGACTCCGGCGACTCCGGCAGATTCCAGCAAACGACGCCGTTTGTCAGGAGAAGCTGCATCCCAAACACTACTTGCGGCATTCGAAGCGCGTCTGATTTTGCTATCATCACTATTGTAATTAATTAGAATTGCGCCTCCCAGTATGACAGCGACGATCAAGAAGCTAACCATGTTAATCCAACCCCTCCGATGAATAACAATTCATTCTGCGATTTGCAGTGCCAGCTACAACAGATCAAAAGCAGTTAAGATCCCGACCAATTCATTCCGTTCCTTTTGATTGACAAGTATAACACTCTGTTTTTCTAAGTTATCCAATGCCTCACTGATTTGCGCGTTCTCAGAAATAACCAATGCAGATACACATATTAATGGGACCTCGTCTATTGCCTCCTGAAGAGTCATAGACAATCGCTTTCTACGAAACGTGCCAGACCTTTCTGGGCCGAGGAATCGTGCAATTGATGCATCCGAAACGATCTTCCATTCCTTGCACGGATTCAAAACATCCGAACTCGACCTCACAAGCGGTAAATATGAATAGGAGTTTGCGAGCATCTGCTGCCGAATGAAACTCAAGGGCTTCCAGAGTTCTGCACATTCGGGATTTCTAACCATAAAATCTGATACGATTGGACCGAGTAGGCTGCTCAATGCGTCCTCCAAAATGATTGCTAGTTCTATTGCGTGGTTGGTAAGATGACGCGCAAATGCGCCCTGGTGCAAAGCGTCGTTTCTGGCTTCCCTAACCAATTCGTAAAGATGAGAAAACGGCGTCAAATAGGCTTGGTGCTTATCGGGTGGTTTGGAAAGACCTGATTTATCTGCAATTTGTGTGATTGCGCCCCTATACTTATCGAGGCTGCCGTAATCTCCCTTGTTGCCCAGACTCTCTTTCGTTAAAAAATAGCCAAGACGTTCCACCACATGGATAATCTTGTCGAAGGCTTCGGCATCGGCCAATGTGGCTAAACGAGCCGAGCGGAGTTCACTCGCAAAGAAAGATGCGGATTTATTGTCTAAAATAGGCATTTGGAACCTTGCAGGCCATTATACTCTGGGTGCTGGGTGCCCCAGATCCGGATTTTTGGACCTGGGAGACCACGAACCTCAAGCCGTCCGACTTTTTTGCAACCAGCTGGATTATAGAAACTGAGAGGCGAAACAAAATTCTTGCCTTATCAAATTCTCCACCCACAATGTGAGCCAAATCACACCAAAAGCGACTATGATGAGTTGAGAATGAGCAGGACGGGAGGCCGCTGAGGCTTCCGGCTTGCGTGCGAATATCGTCTTTGTATTGATTGTGGAGTCTTAATGGCAGCTTTTGGCAGTTTTGCACTTTTAGTGGCGTTGGCGCTGGCCGCCTACAACCTGCTGGCGGGGGCTGTGGCGCTGCGGTTGCTGGCCACCGGGCAGCCGGCGCGCATCTCGCCGGAGCGGCTGGCGGATACGGCGCGGCGGGCGGGAATCGCTGGGTTTGCGGCGATTACGGCGGCTGCCTTTGCGCTGGTCTGGTCGGTTTTTGCCAACGATTTTTCGATTACGTACATTATGGAGCACTCCAACCGCGCGCTGCCCGGATGGTACAAGTTTTCCGCGCTGTGGAGCGGGCAGGAAGGCTCGCTGGTGTTGTGGGCGTGGCTGCTGGGGGCTTACGGGTTTGTGCTGCGGCTGACGCATAAAACCGATGTGAAGCTGTACGCCTACGCGGGCGTGATTCTGGCCGGAGTTCAGGTGTTTTTTCTGCTGGTGCTGAACTTTGCCGCGCCGCCGTTCGCGCTGCTGCGGGGACAGATTCCCGCCGACGGTAACGGGCTGAATCCACTGTTGCAGTACCCGGAGATGGTGATTCATCCTCCGCTGCTTTACCTGGGCTACGTGGGCTTCTCGGTGCCGTTCGCCTTTGCGCTGGGGGCGCTGATGATGCGCTATCCGGGCGAAAAGTGGATCAAGATTACCCGCGCCTGGACGATGGTGACCTGGCTGTTTTTGACGGCCGGCGTTTTTCTGGGGATGCACTGGGCCTACGCCGTGCTGGGCTGGGGCGGCTACTGGGGCTGGGACCCGGTGGAGAACGCCAGCCTCATGCCCTGGCTGACGGGAACCGCTTTTCTGCACTCGGTGATGATGCAGGAGAAGAAGGGCTTGATGAAGAGCTGGAACGTGTGGCTGATCTTCTCCACGTTCCTGCTGACGATGCTGGGCACCATGCTGACGCGCGGCGGGCTGGTCAGCTCGGTGCACGCCTTTGCGGAGTCGCCGATAGGCTACTGGTTCATGGTCTTCATGGTGCTGGTGCTGGCGGTGTGCATCTTCACCTACATCTTGCAGCGCGACCACCTGCAGAGCGAGCAGCGGCTGGAGTCGCTGGTCAGCCGCGAGTCCAGCTCCCTCTTTGCCAATCTGGTTCTGCTGGCGGCCTGCTTTGTGATTGTTTGGGGAACGCTCTACCCCATCTTGAGCGAGTACATCGAGGGCGCAAAGGTGACGGTGGACGCCGTGTGGTATAACCGCGTGGCCGTGCCCATCGGGCTGTTCCTGCTGTTTCTTATGGGCGTGGGGCCGCTGTTGCCGTGGCGGGGCACGTCGTTCAAGAGCATACGGCGCAACTTTGTGCTGCCGGTGACGGCGCTGTGGGTTACGGTAATCGCCTGCCTGTTGGCGGGGGTGCGGCCGTGGCACAACGGCGCGCTTGATCAGGGACATTTCTACGCGCTGGTGGCGTTTGGGCTCTCGGCGGGCGTGTTGACCGCCATCTGCTCGGAGTTTTTGCGCGGGGCTTTGGTGATCGCCAGGCAGAGCGGGCGAAATTATTTTTGGTCCATATTCCAGCTGATCAGGCGCAACACGCGGCGCTATGGTGGCTATTTCGTTCACATCGGCGTAGTGATTGTGGTGATTGGCCTCGCCGGCTCGGCCTTCAACCGCAGCGAGGAGAAGGAACTGGTGCTACACGACAAACTGACCATCGGCTCGTACTCGCTGGAGTGCATGGGCTTCACGCAGGACTCGAACGCCAACTATACCTCTGATTACGCGCTGCTCGATGTTCGGAAGGGCGGCAAGATGCTGTTTCAGATGGCGCCGGAGAAGCGGGTTTACATGGCCAGCGGACAACCGCAGACCATGGTGGCGATTCACTCGGTGGTCGCATGGGATTTGTATGTGGTGTACGAGGGCACGAATCCGGACACCGACCAGCCGATTATCAAGGCATTTCTGAATCCGCTGGTGAGCTGGATCTGGGCTGGAGTGATGATGATGGTTCTGGGCACGCTGGTGGCATTGATGCCCAGCCAGAGAGCAGGGAACAGGGAATAGGGAACAGTGCTGTGCGCGGTGGAGGGATATAAGCGATGACGGAAACGCAAGGATTGATAGCCGGGGGGCTGCTGCTGATTGCGCTGCTGGCGTACACCTTCTGGCCGGAGAAGGTCTCTGCCAGCCAACTGGAGAAGACGCGGCTGGACTACCTGCTGGAGCGCAAGGAGCAGCTCTACGAAAATCTGCGCGACCTGAACTTCGAGTTCCGCGCCGGCAAGTATCCTGAAGAGGAGTTCGAGGCGCAGCGGGCGCAGCTTGAAAACGAGACGGCGCGGTTGATGGCCGAGATTGAGCTTTTGCAGCAGGCGTGAGACGAAACGCAGCGCTTCACAAGAGGATTTTCACACGATTATGAAAATGACCCAGATTGTTTTTCGCACCGTTGTCCTGAGCTTGCTGCTCACAGGCGCATGGGCGCAGGCTCAAATCACCGGCACGGTGACCAACAAGACCACCGGCAAGCCCGCCGCGGGCGATGCCGTAGTGCTGGTGGACGTGCAGGCCGGCATGGGTGAAGTCGCCAAAGCCACCACCGACTCCGGCGGACACTATAAGCTAACCAAGCCGGGCGCCAGCAATTACCTGGTGCGGGTGACTCACCAGGGCGCGACCTACTTTATCGGCGCGCCGGAGGGCAACGAGCCGGGCGACATTTCCGTCTATGACGTGGCCGCCAAGGTCGATGGAGTCCTCATCGATGAGAATGTGGTGGGCATTGTGGAGACGGTGAATGGGCAGCTCCGGGTGGTGGAGCGGTACGCGGTTCACAACTCCAGCATGCCTCCTCGCACGCAGTGGAGCCCGCGCAGCTTCGAGGTTGTGTTGCCGGAGGAGGCGGTGGTGGATGGCGCGTCGGCGCAGCGGCCCGGCAGGATGCTCACCACGATCAAGCTGGACCCCGACGGCCCCAAGGGCCACTACTCCTTCAACTTTCCCATTCAGCCCGACGACGGCGAGAAGCACACGCTCTTCCAGATCGAATATGAGTTGCCCTACAGCGACGGCAAGTTCACCTTCCATCCCCAGGTGACGATCCCGGCCAGAACCGTGTGGGTGATTCTGCCCAGGAGTATGAGCTTTACAGCGGGCGCGGGATCGACCTTCATCTCCTTGCCGCAGGAGGGCCTTCCAGCCTACGTAGCCAAGAACGCGGCTCCAGGCAAGGCGCTGGAGTTTACTGTTTCGGGCACGGGAGCGATTCCGCGCGATGAGCAGCAGGCGCAAGGGGGCCAGGACGCAAGCGGCCCCGGCTCACAGCCCGGCGGCGGCATGGCCAACCCCATCAATACGCCTGATCCGCTGTCGAAGTACAAGTGGTGGATTCTGAGCGGGCTGGCGCTGTTGCTAGCAGCCGCGGCAGCTTTTATGCTGCGCAAGCCCGCAACGGGCGCGGCCTTCGATGCCGGAGCTGCGCAGGCACTGGCGTCGCCCGCGGCGAGGAGCGTAGCCCTGCTGAACGCGCTCAAGGAAGAGCTGTTCGCGCTGGAGAGCGACAAGATCACCGGGAAAATATCGCCGGCGGAGTACGCGGAGTTGAAGGCGGCGCTGGAGACTGTGTTGAAGCGGGCGTTGAAAAGGCAGTGATCTGTGGTCAGTTGTCAGCGCGGAGCTTGAACACACGCATGAGGTGAACGGCTCCAAAGCCCGCATGTTAATGATCCTCGCATCCGGCTCGTGGTAGGATTTTCGCTGGAGACAGATCAGTATGCCGCCTGCACGCGAAAATGCAAGCTCAGCTACTATCCCATTAAACGCACGTTCCCGGATCGAGGAGCGCATCGCAGCCGGACGCATCCCGTGGATCGGCCCTCTGATGCTGGTCTCAGCACGCTCTGTTTTGTTGCTCGTCACGCAAGGCATGGTAGCGATCCTTCTGCTTGCCCTGCATCGGCCCACGCCGTGGCGGGCGGCGGGCGACTGGTGGGATGTTTATGGCACGCTGGTAGACATCGGCTGCCTCATCGGTCTCAGGTATTTCACGCGGCGGGAAGGCATCCGGCTCCGTGACCTGATCGGGCCGATCCGCATGCGGCGCGGGCATGACCTCTGGCTCGGGCTGGGCTATTTTCTGCTGGTCTTTCCATTTTTCCTGGGCGGCAGTTATGTTGCGCGCCTGTTGCTCTATGGATCCACCGACAAGACTCTCAACACCTACCTCCTGCACATGCACGCACTGCCCATCTGGGCTACGGTGTACAGCGTCACGCTGTGGTGGATGATCTGGTCGCCGACGGAAGAGACCACCTACCAGGCCTATGCGTTGCCGCGGCTGGAGGCGCTCACCGGCCGCACGTGGATTGCCTTCGCGATTGTTGGATTCTTTTGGGCCGCGCAGCATTGCGCAGTGCCCTTCGTTCCCGATCCGCGATTCCTGCTTTTCCGTTTTCTTGCATTTCTTCCCGGTGTCCTGGTGATGATGCTGATCTATCTGCGCACGCGGCGGCTGGCGCCGCTGATCGTCGCGCATTGGCCCATGGATATTACAGCTGCAATCATGACGGCGATCTACTGACGAAGGCTCTCAGAACTTGTAGACCACGCCGAACGAGGCACGGGAACTGCGGCGCATATGCGGGGAACATCCCGAGGTTGTCGTGCAGGCATTTCCAGAGCCGGCAGGATATACAGGCGCGACAAACGACGAGGCGATGTCGTCGCCCGAGGCGCGTAGGGAAAAATGCGAGGTCAGTTTATAGTCCAGGCCGACGCCAACTCCTCCCGCAAACGATAAGTCAGGATAGGCGTTCACGCCGCCGATGTGTTCCCCGCCCAGCAGCACGCGGAAAAAGGCGTCGTAGCGCCTGAAGAGGTTGGCGTGCAGTACCGGCCCCAGCAGCACTGCATCCAACGTGGGGGTTAACGTGCTGTTCGTTATGGCGGGGGTCGAGAGGGGGTACCTGTAAAAGGCGCCGTCGGCGGTGATGCCGAAGAATCTGCCCCAGTCACGGGTCACCGAGACGTTGACGCCCTGCAATCCATAGCGCGACTGGTTCACCTGGTTCATGCTGGTGTAGCCGTAGCCGGCGAAGACCTCGTACTTGTGGGCGGCTACAGGCTTCTCGGCGGGAGCCTCACTATGACGAGCGTGGATGAGCTGACTGGTAGCCGCCAGAGGCATAAACGAAGCCGCAACGATGGCCAGAATCGAAAAAAATAACTTCCTCTTCAATTTGGGACTCTCCTCAGTGCATTTCTTTGTCTACTGTTGGCTCTGGGGCCTGAACCCTTCGAGCCGCCGCCCAACCCCAGGCGACTACCCTCATAGACTAACCTCTCCTAGAGTATCCTCTCAGGCCCGGTTCCATGAAGTCCGGGGCTGATTCCGGTCAGCGCCTTTGCACCGGAACCGCCTGGGAAATCCGCAGCAGCTTGCCGGAACTCTCTGTTACGGTGACGGCGACTCCCTGCGGAAGATAGCGTCCGATGACCTCGGGGCGGTCCCAATCCAGATCCCAGCCGTTCTCGATGGCCACAACGGTGTACTGGCCGGGGGCCACATCGCGCAGGGCAAAGCTGCCGTCGGAGTCGGACTGGTCGCGGCGCGCCAGGGCAGGGAAGGCCGCCGGCTCTTTGGAAACCAGCACAACCATGACGCCGGCAATGCCTTTTTCGTCCTTTTTGGCAAAACCTTCGATGCGGGTTTCACTCAGGCTCACCGTCACCACCATCTGCACTGGCTTGTCCTGCACCGTCAGCAGGTTGCCGGGATGGGTGCGGTTGCCGATAGTGATGGAGGTGATGGGAAGCTGCCTCTCCGGGGTGCCGAGAGTTTCAACGACGAGCTCCCACCTTCCTTTCGTAATTGTAGGAAAACTGAAGGAGTTATCGATGCTGGGAACTTGTTGCAAAGCGTGACTTTGAGTGCTATCGAGGGGATTCAGGCTCACGCGCATATTTCCCGTCAACTGTGAGCCGTTGCTGGCCCGCAGAGAGCCGGAGACGGCGACGACCGGCGTGCCGAGGCTGAGATCAACCTGCTGGCTGGTGGAGGCTTCAATTGCAACCATGCGCGGCGGATTGGTATGCGTCAGTTCGTAGCGGCCGGGAGCTAAGCCGTTGAAATAGATTGTGTCAGTTTGCGTTCCGAACACTGATTTGACTTCTTCGGAGATTGTGGCTGTGCCGAAGATTGTTTGGTGAAGTTCCGCACGTGGTGGATAGTCATCCTGTTTAGCTGTCGTCTCAAAAGTAAGATGCAGCGCAGGAACCGCGCGGAGGTTGATGTTAGCTTCCTCGCGGCTGCCGCCGGCGAGGCTTATGGGGGTTGCTGAGGCCTCCTCCGTTGTCGAGTCGAAGAAGGTGATGGGGTAGGCCACGTCGAGGGCTACGCTGGGATCGCTTTCCGGTCGTTGGTGTGGTCCCGCAGCAGAGTGATGCAACGCGTACCAGGGTTGCGCTGTCACCGCCAGGTAATACTCTCCAGGCGTCAGATCGCCAAAGTCGTAAGCGCCGGTGTCGTCGGTAGTGGTTTCGGCCTTCTGGGTAATTCTTGCGCCGGGGTTGTGGGGCTTGAGGAAGAGCAGGACCTTAGCGTTCTCCACCGGGTCGCCGCCGTCGCTCGTGACCACGCCGCGCATCGAGGCTCCGGGCGTCAGCCGGAAGATGAGGTCTTCTGTCCGCTGGCCCGCGCCGGTCACAATGGCGGAGTTGAACTGCTCGTGCTGGTCGTATAAGGAGAGGAGAAACCCGCGCCTGAAGGCCGCCAGTTCGTACTTGGCCGCATTAAGGCCCTCCAGCGCAAAGCGGCCGTCGTCGCCGGTCTCGACCGACTCGACGGTACGGCCGTCGGCGTCGGAGAGCGCGGCCACTGTGGCCCGGCGCACCGGCTCGCCGGTGGCTGCATTCACCACCGTCCCGGCAATGCGATAGAGGGATGAGGGCGCTGGAGCCGGTTGCGCTGCCGCCGTTGCCAGTAGCAGAGCCATGGCGCAGAAAATCCCTGGAACGACCCTGTTGCTCATCGTGTGGGCACCTCAAGGACGAGGCTGCTGGTGGTTCCGGCGGAGAGGGTGACGGCTTGTCCCGGCGTAGGCAAGGCGGCCAGCGCGGCGGGGTTGTGGTATTCCAGGACCACGGGCGCGGCGAAGGTGTAGACGTGGTAGCTGCCCGGCGTCAGCCCTTCCAAGGTGACCGTTCCTCCCGAGGAAGGGCGCAGCGTTTGCGGCACGACGTTATCGGTAGAGTCGAGGTCCGGAACCACATAGACGGTGTACCAGCGTTCTTCTCCGAGGGCCTGAGCGGAGCCAGCCGTTGGCAGGGAGAGCGTAAGCCGCGCGCAATCGTCGCGCAGAGTCAGGTTCAGCGGCGCGGTCACGCCGGCTGGTCCGATTACCAGGGGTTCACGGGCTAGGTTGGCGCCGCCAGCGGTGAACGACGCCAGGCAAAGGCCATGCTGCGAGATGCTGGTATGCGCCCAATAGGAGCCGGGCAGCATAAAGGTCGTCTCCAACTGGCCGGGTCCACTCCCATCGGCGTAGACGCTCACCAAGCCGTTGGTCAGCGATTCACCGGCCTGGCTGAGAGCGACATAAATTCCGCCCGATTGCTCTGAAGGGGAACTGCCGGACGCGGTTTGCGCGCCGCTTCGCGTCACGGTGACCTGCATGGGGTTAGCGCGCTGCGCCAGGAGCGGCATGCGCAGGTTGGCAACGTCGTGGCCGGACACGGAAAACTCCACCTGGCCGGTCAGGGGCGCGGAGTCCATGGCGGCGGTGAAGGCTTTGTTTCCGGCGAGATCAGCCGTTAAGCGCGAAAAGGTTACGGTGACCAAAAACGAGTAGCTACCATCGGGCAGAATGGCGTGCAGCGCGCGTGTTGCCGGGTCATATTCTGCACTGTAAGGGAGCGAATGGCCCTGGGCGTCGAGCACCTGGGCGGTGAGAGCCATACCGGCTTGGGCAGGGTTTTCGTCGCCATAACGGCGTCCTGACGGCAGTATGGCTTGCGCGGTGACGGTGTGGAAGGGCTGGAGCGCCAGAGAGAGGTTGACCTCGGCCTCCTGGCCGCCAGCCAGATGAATCTTTACGGCCCCGGCCAGCTCCCGGGTCTCCGGATAGAACTGGCTGGGGAAGCCGTTGCGCGCCATCTGGCCATCGCTGCCCGTTGCGGCGAGAAGAGTGGCCAATTCGCTGTCCATCGCGGGCTCGGAATAGACGGCATACTCGCCGTCGCCGAGCCGGGCAAAGCGATAAGCCCCGTCGCTGTTGGTCTTGACGGTGGAGATCGCCTTCCATGCGGCCCGTCCGTCTTCTACCGTGCGCTTGACCAGCGTGACGCCGATGCTCTGCGCCGCATCACCGGTGGAAAGCAGGATGCGGCCGCGAATTGAGTTGGTGGGCGCCATGGAGAAGATCAGATCGGGCATCTGTGCGGCCACCAGGATGTTGTGCTTGGAGCCGGGCCCAATCCCCCAACCGGCGTCGCCGCCGGGAAAGAATGCCTGATCCACATAACCGGGCTTGACGACCTGCACTGCCTGCGGCCCCAGCGGCAGGCCGGGAATCTCGAAGCGGCCCTCGCTGTCGGTTAAGGCGCCGGTGTCGGCGTCGCCCTCAATCTGCACCAGGGCGCGCGGCAGTGGCGAGCCAGTGGCGGCGTTCAGCACCACGCCATGAATGGCCGCCAGCGGGCCTGAGGGAGCCATGCTGGCCTCGGATGGTGGTTGCGGACTCGGAATTGCCTCCTGCGCCGGGGCCAGCGCGGCTGCCAGCAGAAACGCAACGCAGAGGGCGCGCATCGCCAGACGTGAAATGATGTGCCGGTATGCGTGACTGGCGTCGGTGCGATGATGAAGGTCAAAAAAGTCCACGCTTTATTGTGACGGTTCAGGGCGGGGAAGGGAATCACGCCTTTACGCTCCTTGTGGATCGTTCTACCATGGACGCTGCGACCGGACGCAGGCGATTGCGCCCAGGAATACATCGAAGGATAGTCCAGCATGGTATCGGCAGAGCAGATTGTAGAGCTGCAGGATGGGGAGACGCGCGCCTTGCACCGGGCGGAAGCGGCGGTGTCCGGGACGAAGGCCAATGCCGGCCCGGAAGGGCGTGCGGATTGGATAGAGGTCGTCCGCAGCCAGCATCGCGCCAACTTCGAGCTGTGGCACATCGAGGACGAGGCTCGCGCCCCGGGCGCAAGCGATGCCGAAGTGGCCGGGGTGAAGCGGCGCGTGGATCGGACCAACCAGCGGCGCAACGACCTGGCCGAGCAACTGGACCGCGCCTTGCTGGAGTGGCTGGAGCCGAGGGGTCTGCCCAACCCGGCCGCGGAGCTGAACTCCGAGTCGCCGGGGCTGATGATCGACCGGCTGTCGATTCTGGCTCTGAAGATCTATCACACGCGCGATGAAGCGAAGCGGGCCGGCGCACCTGCAGGGCACGCGACGCGCAATTTTGACCGGCTGGCCATTCTTGAGGAGCAACGGCGGGACCTGGCCGCCTGCCTGGACGCACTGTGGCGCGAAACCCTCCAGGGGAAGCGGCGTTTTAAGCTCTATCGCCAACTGAAGATGTACAACGACCCGGCCCTGAATCCGGCCATTTACAGCGCCTCTGCCCAGGCCAAATTGCCGGGCGGATGAGACCCCCCTTGCCGGCTGGCTTGACGGAAGGCGGGGTTGTGCGTATAAAGGGTGCCTAGCAGCGCAATCCTCAGGCGAAGTTATCTGCGAGCTGCAATTTGGCTCATCCGCGCCTGAAGGCATGCAAACTTCCGGCAAACCCATGATGTAAGAGGCTCGATCTTTGGCGCACGACCACAAAAAAGAATCTGCACCATCCGGCAAACCCGGCGCCCACTCCAGCGCGGGCACGGGACCGGCCTTCCAGCACTACCAGGCTGCCGTGCAACTGCTGCAGCAGGGCAAGTACGATAAAGCGCTGGCCGCTTTCGAGAAGCTGCTCCCCGCCGCGCCGGCCGAGTTGCTGGAACGGTGCAAGATGTACATCATCACCTGCCAGCGGCAATTGGACAAGCGCAATCTGACGTTTCTGACGCCCGAAGAGCACTACGACTACGCCGTCTCACAGTTGAATACCGGCTACTACGAGGAGGCGCGCGAACAGTTTGGCGCGATTCTGGCGGCCTATCCGGGAGCCGACTACGCCTTCTATGGGCTGGCGCTGCTGGACGCGATAACCGGGCGCACCCAGGACTGCCTGGGCAACTTGGCCAAGGCCATTGAATTGAATCCCAGGAACCGGCTTCAGGCGCGTGTAGACAACGATTTCCAGAGCATGGCGGACGACCCCCGGTTCACCGAGTTGTTGTATCCCGAGGTGCCCTAGCACTGATTTTGAAAGTCACGAATCTAATTAACGATGAACTCTTCCCCTGGGCGTTTTTACAAGCAAAGTACGTCCCAGATTTACTGGAATGCCAGTAGGGGTAATTCATGATTAAGAACCTTTTGTCCGGCATTGCCGTCATATTCGTTGCCCTATCGCTGCTTGAGCCCACCTATGCGGCGACAAAGTTCCCAGACTATCCCACGCGGAAGGCTAGTGATTGCGCCGTGACGGGCCGGAGCGGGGAGCTGGTGGTTGGAGTCCAGCCGATAGAGGATCTCAAGGATCAGAAAACCTACTTTAACATCGAGTCGACGCCCAAAGGTTTCATTCCGGTTTACATCGTGTTGGAGAACGGGTCGAGTGTGGATAGTTTCATATTCGATAAGACTGCCATAAAGCTGGGTCAAGGCGGGTCGAGCTATTCCAGCCCCAAGTCCACAATGAACGCGGGCAAGACGGCCGTGGTCGACAGCGGCACAGTTTTCATGCCCTTGGCAGGGTCGATTTTCGCCATAATCTCCTTCAACAATGCCGATGCTGTCAGGCAGAACATTATGGCAAAAGAGGTGCAAAGCAAGACGCTTTCACCAGCGGTATCTGTACAAGGTTTTCTTTACGCTCCAGTGCCAAAGAAAGGTCCGAGGGGGAAGATTCGCCTTCAGATCCCAGTTACACGGACGGGCACTGGTGAGGTGTTAGTTCTGGACGTGGAATTTTAATCGGGAGGCCTGAATATGTTGCATATTCACCGCATTTTTGTTATCGCTTCATTCCTTGGGGCGCTGGTTCTTTCAACGGCTTCACAACCCGCCGTTAGCCAGATTACGCCATCGGCAGAGACCAAGCCGACCGACACAAAATTGGCTCTCAAGGCGGCACTGGTTCTAACCCCAGAATTCTGCGCGGACAAGGCTACGCAGGGATCTTTCTGGACAAACGGCAAAACTAAGTTATTCATCGGAAAAGGGGCTTGCTTGCAATTTGAGCCAATTCTGAGCAGCGTCTTTTCCAGTCTAACGCGTATCGCTGACGCCTCAGCTGCCGGGGATGCGCAGGTTGTGCTGGTGCCGCGACTGGTCAACGCCAGCATAAAAACAGGATTTGGATATTCCTATGCCGAAGTTGTGGTTTTGCTGGAATGGACCGTGAAGGATCGATCGGGTAAAACAGTCTGGTTCGAGACAGTGGAGGGGCATGCCAAAGATACTACTCCAGAAAAGGATGCGAACGGAAAGTTCATAAGAGGAGAAGCCTGGGTTGTGATCCCGAATCACGCAGTGAAAGACGCCATAAATGACCTGGCGCGGCAATCCGCGAGCAAAATGGCCGCCTCACCTGAGCTGCAGAAACTAGCCGCCGAGGCAGCCACCGCGCAGACGCCGCGGTGAAGCAGGGCAAAGTGGAATTACCGGTGAACACCAGGGGACTTGACTCGCTAGGCATGCAATTTCGCGCTCCCACGACCTCGCCCGGCTCCGGTGCCTCAGCGTTTCCCCTTCCGTTGCGCGTGGTGGCCATCGGCGGCGGCACTGGCCTGTCCACGCTGCTGCGCGGGCTGCGGCGCCATGTGGCCTCTTCCAGCCAGGGCGTCCCGGAGGCGGGTCTGATCGCCGATCTGGCGGCGGTGGTCACCGTGACCGACGACGGCGGCTCCAGCGGCCGGCTGCGCAAAGATTTCAACATGCTGCCTCCTGGCGACCTGCGCAACTGCATGGTGGCGCTCAGCGAGGAGGAAGACCTGCTGGCCCGGCTCTTTGGCCATCGCTTTCGCTCGGGCGACACCCTGGAGGGGCACAACTTCGGCAATCTATTTGTGGCCGCGCTCACCGAGATTACCGGCGACTTTGGCCAGGCCATCCAACTGGCGTCGAAGATTCTGGCCACGCGGGGGCGCATCTACCCGGTCACAACGGCCAACGCCACGCTGGTGGCGCGCATGGACGACGGCTCGCTGGTGCGGGGCGAGACCAAGATCACGGCCAGCCGCAAGCGCATCGCGGAGCTGATGCTCGACCCTCCGGACGCGGCTGCGCTGCCGGAGACGCTGGAGGCCATCGAGCGCGCCGACCTGATCACCGTGGGGCCAGGGTCGCTGTACACCTCGCTGATTACCAACCTGCTGGTGCAGGGCATGCCCGCAGCTTTGGCCAATGCGCGCGGCATGCGGGTTTATATCTGCAACCTGATGAGCCAGGCCAACGAGAGCCTGGGATTGACCGCCTCGCAGCACATTGAACGGATTTACGAGCATACCCGCGCGCCCATCTTCGACTATGCCCTGGTGAACACGGGGGCCTTTTCGGCGGAGACGCTGGCTCGTTACGCGGCCGAGGGAGCGTCCCCCATCGTCCCTGACATTGAGCGCATCAAGACGCTGGGCGTGCGTGTCATTACCGGCGACTTCGCCAGCGAAGAGAGCGTGGTCCGCCACGCCGCCGGCCGGGTTGCCGACGCTCTGCTGGCGCTGGGCGGCGCGGCTGTGGCGGGACAGGGCTGAGTTTTTTTCTTTTCTAAGGGTAGCGCGCTGCGATAGAGTGTATGCGTGCGCGGCCACGAGTTGGTGCGCGTCGAACAGGAGAATTCATGCACAAGACTCGAGTTTTGATCATTATGAGTTGTTGCCTATGCGCTTTGGTAATCTTCGCCTGGGCGCAATCCGTCAGGAAACCCGGCCTGTGGGAGATAACCACTAACATGATCTGGCAGCAATCTCCCATGCCCGGGGGCATGACGATGCCCGGCGGCGGCCCGCACACGATGCAGGTTTGCCTTACCCAAGCCTGGATCGACAGATACGGCGCGCCGTTGCCGCAGAGCGCCAACTGCCAGGTCTCCAACGTCGTGAGGAAGGGCACCAGCATGACCGCCGACTGGATTTGCAGCGGCAGAATGCCCGGCAAAGGAACCCTGGAGTCCTCATTGGCCGACCCCAATCATGCCATCGGCAAGGTGCACTTTACCGGAGTCATGCAGATGGGACAGAACTCCAGGACAATTGAATACACCATCAATTCCTCGTCCGTATACAAAGGCCCGGACTGCGGCAACGTAGCGCCCCCTCCCATGCCGAAATAACTAGCCCGGAACCCACCGCAAGCTGACTTGCCAACAGAAAAGCCCCATTTGCGGGGCTTTTCTGTTGTTACGAACTGAAAGGCGAGGCTTACTTGAGTGTGGCCATCAGGGCATCAAGGGCCGATTTCGGGGGCCGCGTAAGCGACTCTGGCAGGGTGCCCAGCGGCTCATCCACCACGTTCAGCAGGTCGATGAAGGTGAGCTTCTCTGTGTTGATGTAGAAGACGCCGGTGAGGATTTCGTCGTTGTCGTGGGCCTCCATCAGGGTGCGCACGGCGTTGGCCTTGTCGGTGGGATCGTAGTCCTCGAGCAGCTTGCGCAGGCGCAGGTTGGATCCGTCGTGCATCTCCACCTCGTAGATCTCGCCGGAGTCGTAATCGACTTCGATATCGTCGAAGCTGGCCACAAAGCCGATCTCGTTGATCGGCTCGTCGTTTTCCTGCATGAATTTATAGCTCTTGGTCGATCCCTCGTGGTCGTTGAAGGTGACGCAGGGGCTGATGACATCGAGCATCACCGTGCCCTTGTGGGCGATGGCGGCCTTGAGCATGGAGAGCAACTGCTTCTTGTCGCCGGAAAAGGTGCGGCCCACAAAGGTAGCGCCCAACTGGATGGCCAGGGCGCAGGTGTCGATGGCGGGCAGATCGTTGACCACGCCGGTCTTGAGCCGGGAGCCGAGGTCGGCGGTGGCCGAGAACTGCCCCTTGGTCAGCCCGTAGACGCCGTTGTTCTCGATGATGTAAATCATCGGCAGGTTACGGCGCAGCAGGTGAACGAACTGGCCCATGCCGATGGAGGCTGTGTCGCCGTCACCCGAAACCCCAATCGTCGTCATGGTGTGGTTGGCAAGTATGGCGCCGGTGGAGATGGCCGGCATGCGCCCATGCACGCCGTTGAATGCATGCGAGCGGCTGAGGAAGTAGGCCGGGCTTTTCGACGAGCAGCCGATGCCGCTCATCTTCATCACCCGCTCCGGCTCCACGCCCATCTCGAACAAGGCGTCGATTATGCGCTCGGAGATGGCGTTGTGGCCGCAGCCGGCGCAGAGCGTGCTCTTGCCGCCGCGATAATCGAGAATGGGAAGGCCGATGTGGTTGACTTTCGAAGCTGCGGTTGCGGTTGCCATTTATAAGCCCTCCTGATTTGCAAACTCTTCAGTGATCGATTCCGCGTCCACCGGCAATCCGTTGTAGTGCAGAATGCTGCGCAGTTTGATCACCTGATCGGCGGGAAGGTCCAGCTTGAGCAGGCTGGCCAACTGCGCGTCGCGGTTCTGCTCGACCACATAAATGCGCTCATGCGCGGCCACAAAGTCTTGAATCTCGCGCGCGAAGGGCCAGGCCCGGATGCGCATGTAATCCACCTCCAGCCCGTGCCGCTGTTTGATCTGGTCCAGGCTCTCGCGGAGGGCGCAATCGGTGGACCCGAAGGCCAGGAATCCGATTTTGGAGCTTCCGTCCTTCACTGCAACCGGAGCGGGCAGCAGCTTGCGCGCCTTCTCGAACTTCAGCGCCAGCCGATCCATCACCGCCTGGTACTCCACCGGGTTCTCGGTGTATTCGGCCGCGTCGGTGTGTCCCGAGCCGCGAGTAAAATAAGCGGCCTTGGGGTGGCGCGTTCCGGGCAGCGTGCGCCAGCCGATGGCGTCACCGTCCACGTCGCGATAGCGGGCAAAGCCGCCTAATCGCTCCAGGTCCTCGGCCGTCAGCACCTTGCCGCGGTCCAGGGGCTTCGATGGATAATCGAACGGCTCCGACATCCAGTTGTTCATGCCCAAATCCAAATCCGAAAGCACAAAGACCGGCGTCTGCATGCGCTCTGCCAGGTCGAAGGCCGCCAGGGTCAACTCGAAGCACTCCTTCACCGAACCGGGAAGCAGAATCGGATGCTTGGTGTCGCCGTGGGAGAGGAAGGCAGCCGAAAGCAGGTCCGATTGCTGGGTGCGCGTGGGCAAGCCCGTGGAGGGCCCGGTACGCTGTACGTTGATGATCACGCCGGGAATCTCGGCGTAGTAGCCCAGCCCGGAAAACTCGGCCATCAGCGACATGCCGGGGCCGGAGGTTGCGGTCATGGCGCGCGCGCCTGCCCAGCCCGCGCCCAGCACCATGCCGATGTCGGCCAGCTCGTCCTCGGCCTGCACCACGGCAAAGGTTGCCTTGCCCTCCGGCGTAACGCGCAGCTTCTTCAGCAGATCGGTGGTCGCCTCCACCACCGAGGTCGAGGGAGTAATCGGGTACCATGCCACCACCGTCACCCCCGCAAAGACCGCGCCCATGCCGCAGGCCGCGTTGCCGTCGATGATGATCTTACCCGCCGTTTCATTCATCCTCTCGATGAAAAACGGGTCGCGCTTGGTCAAATTCTCCTGGGCATACTCGAAGCCCGCCTTGACTCCGCCGAAGTTCAGGTCGAAGACCTTCTGCTTCTTGGCGAACTGCCGCAGCAAGCCGCTCTCCACCACGCCCAGATCGATGGCCAGCAACTGGGCGACGACGCCCACGTAAACCATGTTTTTGACCAGCTTGCGCAGCTTGGCTTCGGGGCAGATGGAGGCTGTGATCTTGTCAAAGGGCACTGGGTAGAAAAATACGTCGTCGCGCGCCTGATCCAGCTTCAGATTCTCTTCGTAGATGGCCACGCCGCCGGCGGGCAGGGCGAGCACATCGGCCACTGCGGTCTCTGGATTCAGCGCCACAAGTATCTCGGAGTCGCGCTTGCGGGCGACGTATCCGTCCTTGCTGGCGCGGATCAGGAACCAGGTGGGTTGTCCGGCAATGTTGGAAGGGAAGAGGTTTTTCCCGCTTACGGGGACACCCATTGCAAAGATGCTCTTCAGCAGAACGCTGTTGGCGGATTGCGAGCCGGAGCCGTTCACCGTTGCTACGTTGATGCTGAAATCGTTGATTACGCGCGCTTGCGCGCCGAGTTCGCCTTCAAGTTGACCGAGGGCCAGGTCGCCTGTCGCCATGTGGCGGAATTCCCTTCCGAAAAACTCTGGAAAGAGTCTATTCTTTCTCTCAAATGTGATTATAGTCACACGCCAGGGTCGGCGTTCCACTCTCATGCAAACTCTATTCTGCCTTCAGTACCGCGAGATGGGACAACTGGTGCTGAATTGGAATTGGGGAAGACGGCTTCCTCGCCTGCGTTCAGCGTGCGGATTACGCAGTCCAAAGGGGCTAGAAGCGCCTACAGAAAAATAGTCAAAATTCTGCTTGACAAAGAATACTGTGCGCAGTACAGTGTTCATCATACAGTGTACGAGGTACAGCATGACACTTGCCGAGAACCTCTTTGAGAACCTTCGACTGGAACTTCGCCGCGGCTGCCTGACTCTGGCAGTGCTGGCTCTACTTCGCCAGGAGCACTACGGCTACACGCTACGCAAGGCTCTGGCCGAACGCGGACTGGAGATCGACGAAAGCACTCTCTACCCATTGCTGCGGCGCTTGGAAGCCCAGGGGCTTCTGGTCAGCGAGTGGCGCGAGGAAGACAAGCGCAACAAGCGTTTTTATCGCCGCTCCAGCGACGGCGAGCAAATCTTCGGCCAGTTGCTCAAGGAGTGGCAGGCCATCAACGCATCCATCAACAAAATTCTGTAAAGAAGAAAGGAAGACGCCATGGACCTTCTCGATCGTTACCTGCAAGCCGTAAAGAAGCACCTGCCCTGGCAGCGGCAGGACGACATCATCGCCGAACTCAGGGCCAACCTCGAAGCGCAGCTTGAGGACAAAGAGGCCGCGTTGGGCCGTCCGCTCAACCCGGTCGAGGCGGAGGACTGGCTAAAGCAGATCGGCCCTCCGATGCAGATGGCCGCGCGCTATCAGCCGCAGCAGTACCTGATTGGGCCGGCCGTTTTCCCGACCTATTGGTTCGTGTTGCGAACGGCGGTCTTCTGGGTCACGATCGCTTACTCGATCGGAATCGCAGTGCAGATTGCCGTGCGGACCCCCAGTTGGGCCGCCTTGCTTGAAGGGGTGCTTCGTGTGCCGGAGGTTCTCCTGACGACTGCTGCGTCAGTTACTCTCATTTTCGCCGCGATCGAGTTTACCGCCGCGCGTTACCCAGGGAGATGGCCAGCACCCGTGGCCTCCTCAGGCGACTGGACACCGAGCGCCCTGCCCTCGGTGGAGAAAGAAGTTGTGCGCGGACAGAAGCCGCGCAGTTACGCCCATGCCGTTGCCGAAGTGATCTTCGGCTTTCTCTTTCTGGTGTGGCTATTGCTGGTCCCTGATCATCCATACCTGCTGATGGGGCCGGGCGCAGCCTATCTGGCGGTTTCGCCCTTCCAATTGGCGCCGGTCTGGGTTCAGTTCTACTGGTGGGTGGTGAGTCTGAACGCGCTGCAGTTGGGATGGCGCTGGGTGGACCTGTTGCGCGGAAGCTGGCGGGGGCCGAGGCGCGCGCAGCAGAGCGCGATCCAGGCCCTGGGGCTGATTCCACTGGGGTTGCTGCTCACGGTACGGGATCATGTATTTTTCCTGCTCAAGCATCCCGCGCTGGACCAAATGCGCTATGGCGCGACCCTGGAGTCGATCAACCAAGGGATCTATCGGGCCGCGTTATTCATCCTTGTCATCGCCATTCTGCAATTGGTTTGGGAGATGGGGCGGATGAGTCTGGATGCCTACCGCAGGCGCGCGGCGGCGATGCGGTAACTGCGCGGCAATACCATACCGCATAAAAATTCAATTCCACGCAGCGATTCCTAGGAGCTGGCCATCGTCTTGCCCAGCTTTTCCGAGTCCCTCCGCCAACGCAGCAGCAGACTGAGAGCGATGACGATCAGGGCCGCCGTGAGGCCGATCCACAGGCCGTAGATGCCCCAGTGGAGCACAAAGCACAGCGTCAGCCCCAGCGGCAATCCCAGCGCCCAGTAGCCCGCCAGGTTAGCCAGCATGGGGATGCGCGTCTCGCCCAGTCCGCGCAAGGCTCCGGTGGAGACGGTCTGGATGCCGTCGAAGATCTGGAAGGCCGCCGCCAGGCCGAGCAGGCTGGGGCCGACGGCCATGACTTGAGAGTCGCGGGTGTAGAGGGCGATCAGCGGGCCCGGCGCCACGAGGAAGACCACCGCGGCCAGCAGCATGAAGCCCGTGCCCAGCCCCAGCGCCAGCCATCCGGCGCGGCGCGCCCGCGCGGGGTCACCGGCGCCCACGGCATGACCGACGCTGACCGCTGCGGCCGCCGAGATGCCCAGCGGGACCATGTAGGTGAGGCTGGCGTAGTTCAAGGCAATCTGGTGCGTGGCCAGGGCCACAGGCGTCAGCCATCCGGCGGAGAGCGTCGCCAGGTTCCACGCGCCCACTTCGAGCAGAATCTGTCCGGCGGCCGGCGCGCCCAGCTTCATCAGCCGCCGCAGCCGGGCCAGGCTGGGGCCGGCCCAGTGGCGGAAGAGCGGATGGCCGCGCCTGCGCTCATAGCGCCAGGCAAACCCCAGCAGTGCCGCCGCCATGAAGACGCGCGCGACCAGCGTGGAAAGAGCCGAGCCGTTCACGCCCAGCGCCGGCATTCCCCACTTGCCGTAGATAAGAACCCAGTTGCCGAACCAGTTCAGCAGGTTGGCGGCGACATAGGTCAGGGTAATGACGCGCACATCGCCCACCCCTTGCAGGTAGCGGCGCGTGCCGCCGTAGAGCAGCAGCGGCAGGGTGCCCCAGTTGAGGATGCGCATGTAGCTGCCGGCCGGTCCGGCCACCTCCGGATTGATGCCGAAGGGCGCAAAGCCGAAGCTGGCCATGAAGATCAGCAGCATCAGCGGCGGCGTAAGGATGCACCCCAGGTAGACGCCCTGTGCCAGCCAGCGGTGGCATTCGTCGTGGTCCTTGCGCCCGAAAGCCTGTGCCACCAGCGTGTCCAGCCCCAGCAGCAGGCCAATGCCAACGATCGCCGGCGTGTAGTAGACGGCATTGCCCAGCGCCACCGCGCCGATGGCCGCTGGACCCAGCCTGCCCACCATGATGGTGTCCACGATGGACATGGCCACCCAGCCCAGCTCGCTCAACACCACCGGAACCGCCAGCGCCACCATCGCGCCCAGTTCCTGCCTCCACTTGGTTTGCGTTTGCCCCATGGTTCCAATCTAATTGCAAGCGCAAGGGTTCGGCGGGATTCGGCGGACAGGATTTCTTCGCAGGGCCGGCCTCAGAGGGAGGAGCGAGGGTAAACGGGAGTGCGCCGGAAAACCGGATTTACCACTGCGCCCAGTCGCCGAAGCCGAGCACCCAGGCGGCCAGCAGGAGATTGCTGAGGGCGTGCGCGACGACGGCATCGCCCATGCGTCCCCGCCAGCGGAGCACGGCGGCAAACGCCAGGCCGGCTAGTGTGCCGAGCATCAGGTGTTGCCAATCCGTCAGGTTCTTCATATGCTCCAGCCCAAAGACAACCGAGGAGAGGCAAATGGAGAGTGCGGTCAGGCCGGTAAAGGAGACCTGGTCAAACTCCCGGCTAATCAACCGGCGCGCCAGATAGCCGCGAAAGGCCAGCTCCTCGGCGATGGGCACGGTGACAACGGCGGCGGCGACGCGGAAGGCAATCCAGGCCCAGCGTGCCGTGGGCGAAAGCGCCCATAATTCTGCTCTCAGCGAACTGGCTGAATGTTGATGCGCCCACCAGGACGGCGCAATCCACAGCAGAAATACGGCAACTCCGGTTGCCAGGCCAAACCAGCCAAAGCGCCAGTTGAGTTTTTTCAATTCCGGCCAGAAATACCACAGGGCGATGGCCGCGGCGACAAAACGCAATGGATAGAGCCAATCAAAGGTTCCCGAAGCCAACTTGGAGACCGAAGCCGCGACCAGGATCGCAAGAAACGGGAGCAGGTAGGCGCGAATTGCCGGAGATTCTCCCGGTTGCTCAACCAGATGCTCCGATGCGCCCGAGACGGTCCCCAATCCGCTACTGGGCAGCTCACCGGCGGTGCTTGAAACGGCGGCGGGCGTTTTTCGCGTCCAGGATAGTTTTTGTGTGGCCAGGGAAAAAGCCAGTGCGATCACGATGAATGAAATCCAGCCGGCCTGGGCGTGGAAGCCGGTCTGGGCCGAGTCAGAACCGCCCGCGCTGGCGATGAGGATCAGAGCGCAAAGCCGGGCGATGTTCAGCAGCCAACTGCATCCCAGAGCGCAGGGGATGAGCAGAAGCGCCTGCGGGAAGCGGGTCTCCTTCCGGTAGACCCAAAGCCAGAGACTGGTGAAAATCAGTACCAGTCCAAGACCTTCGACCCCGGAACAGCCAGGCGCGATGGTGATCAAATAACGAGGAGTCCCTATCTCGAAAGTGGCCGGATTAGCGATGACATCCGGGATAAAAAGGCCTAGAACGGCGCTGACCGCATGGAGGGTGGCTCTTTGCATCATGCCGTTCTGAACGGTCATGGTTGCGCCCCAGAGCAACCTGACCGGGGTGCCAAACCACCACCCCGCCACACCGGCAAGGGAGGCGTAGAGCCACAATCGGCCGGTAGCGCGAATCGCCGCCATCCAGCTACGGAGCGGAACGCAAGCCACGGCCAGTAGAGCAGTTCCCAGCAGGTAGAACGCGCTCTTGGTGTAGCTGAAGGTATCGAAGAACTGCCAGCTTAACCCCTTCCATGACGCCACGGTAAAGGAAAGAACTACGGCCATGCAGAGAAGGTGGCCCGCAAACAAAATGCGTCCGAACGATATTTTTTCTTGCAGGGCTTTCAGCCTGAAATGGCCGAAACCAAGGAACACCAGATACGCAAAGATGGGAATCTGACCATACAAATCGGTTTCTATCCCATAAAATTTCAGATGGCCTGGAATTGTTTGGCCGGGAATTGTTCCCCTGCCCGCAAAGCAGTACATATACTCAACTACCACTATGGCAAACAAAAAATATAGCCGTCCCAGGAGACGGCTCGGCAAAAATACACCCAACATCGACGGGGAACTTCCGTTCCCAGCCGAGGCGCAATTGTGCTTCGTCAACGCTTTCAGAGTATGATCCGTCTACTTTTTGCGCCGAACGCGCAGAACCGCAAGCGACCCCGCAAGCAGCGTGAGGGCTCTGACCGCCAGGCTGGGATCAATCTCGGGCTTCTTTGAGAAAATCATTCCATAAGCTGCTGTGCATGTGCCCAACGCAATCACAAGCGCTACAAGTGAATATTTCAAAAGATTTTTCTTCACGAGCAAATCCTTTCTTCTGGGGGTACCCAAAATAGAGCAATGATTGGAGGCCCGCAGGTCCAAAATCGAGCGACCTCTCTGATCCTGCTTGCCCACAGGAACTCTAGCCTGATGCTTCCGGTTGTTGTTTTGAACCCAGCAGCAGAACTGGGAACCATGCCAAGGCGTCTTCCGATCCAGTGTGCCAAGGGGGGAAGCCCCTGATAAAGCAAGACCGTGAGCTAACAAGTCACAAGTCATTAGATGGAATTTTAAACGAGGGGTTGCATTCGAGGCAAGAATAATCAAAAAAACAAAGTAACCAGCGCCGGTTACCTGGGGAATGTTACGGCCCGCTCTCTCCGCCCGGATGTTGATTTCGTCCGAATTTCTGAAGAATCTTCCAATCGTTTACTCTAAATCAATGAAATATATAGTACTTAGGCATCTTGCTTTGAGCTGAATTTCAAAACCTTCACGTCCAGGACGCGGCATTGACTCTCACGCGGTCCGCTGGGAGACGGACCGCATTGTCCTCAAAGAGTGCTTTCAGCAATACGCCTTCTGCGGAACCAGAAGGCCGCGAGGCCAAGCAGGCCGGTTCCGAACAGGAGTAGGCTGCTGGGCTCAGGCGCGTCAAGCGGATCGTTACCGGAACCGTTATCCGTAGGCTGAGGATCCCCGACAAATGTCTGAGGCGTGCCACCCTCGTTCTGGGTGCCGTCTATCGGGATAAAAATGTCAATATTCGGGAAGTCGGTTGTGTAGATATTGTTCTGGGCAAAATTCGCTGCCGTGGCCAGCATAGCGTCTATCTGAGGCTGATACCCGGAGGGCAGGTTTGCCAACAAAGCAGGATCGTTGGGATCGAAGAACTCCCAATTAGCCCACTGCGCTACAGCGATGGTATTCGCGGATGCGCCGGGAGCGGCTGCCTGAGCGAGAATGTACGCCGCTTCCACGTATTGCTCGTTGCCCGAAACCGGCACCATGTTGGCCGTCCAGGTCTCGCCCATGTAGATTTCATTCTCGTAGCTGATGCACATCAGCGGAGTGAGGGCTGTACTGCCGTCGAAGCTGAAATAATAGGGGTATACGTAAACATCAGGATTTGTCCCTGAAGACTGTCCCCCGACGCTTACGAGCGTCACGGTCATTGTATCTGCGTAACCCTTCATTGGGCAGAACGACAACATAGCACAAAACGCTGCGACGAACAGAACCAGGCCAATATTAAGCTTCTTCATTTGCTTCCCTCTCTAGCCTTCGTATAGGAGGAGTGAAATCAACCGAGCGAGCACTTACACAGATATCTCACTCAGGATGAAAGCATCATCGAACGTATCCACACTGTCGGCTAATCTATCAATTATTAAGCAAAGTCAATTATCCAGTCAATGCAAATCGTCCAGTTCCCGCCAAATCAATGGTCATTTCAGGATTCAAATTCAGATTACCGGATTACGTTACTCGGAGGGAGACTCGATACGAAAACAGAAGTCCCTACGGCAATCCGGCCCAGATGATCCGGTGTTCCAGCAGCCATCAGAGGTGGCACGGCCGGAGCGACCGGTCCGGCGGATCCGTCGAATACAGCAGCAAAGAGATGGTTGTCGCTACAACCGGTCTCATAAATGCCAAGGGGCTCAATTCGACGACTGTGAGCCACGCCAACAAGGCGGGGCTCATGTACTCTGCGAGTCGATGTAGATGGTTTATGAGACCGGTTCTAGCGCCGGGTGCGCCGTACCGCAAGCAATCCCGCAAGCAGCGTGAGGGCGCTGATCGCCATGCTTGGATCAATCTCGGGTTTGTGAGGCGGCCACCTGAAGGCCATTCCATGAGCGGAGGCGCAAATGCCGAGCGTAAGATACAGCACCAAAGGGGCATATCGAAGAAGATTCTTCGTCATATGCAAATCCTTTCTGGTGGTATCCAAGGCGTCTGGAATCCTCGAAGACCTGCAAAACCAAATCAAGCGGCCCAGTGTTGCCCTGTCTGCCTTCTGCGGTACAAAAAGGCTGCGAGGCCGAGCAGCCCGGTGCCAAGCAACAAAAATGAGGACGGCTCCGGCGACACGTAAAAATCGTCAAGCGGGTCACCATATCCGCCATTGCCTAGCGGATATCCATTGTCTGGGGCTGATGCCAGATACTCATCCCACCAGTAAGTCGTGCCAGGAATCGCAGGGTCAGTAGCATTACCGGAAAAGAGAGCAATCAACGCTCCAAAATAGGATCCAGGACTTGTAATCTGGAAAAGAAGTCCTCCGTCGTTGTCCACAGACGGCGTGGATTCTGGTGTGAGAATGTCGTCGAATGGAAAGATATAGTAAGCGAAGTTGGGATAGAACGTTACCGTGATTGGTGAGGTTGGATCTTCATTATTTCCAATGAGGATTGCGTTATAGGAGCTCCCGTTAAAGGAGAACGTGACGCCGCTTGAACCGGTGATGTCATAGGAGCCTGGGCTGCCCACGTCCGGGACGCTGGTGAGGTAGCCGCCGCCGCTGATGCTGGGAGCGCAGCAGTTGGGGTCGGCCGGGTTGGTGACGGCGGCGCCATTGATGCTGAAATAATACGTCGAATCAGCCTTTGCCGCGGGCGCAGCCGCAAGAGCAGTTGCCAATGCGAGTCCAACGAACCAAGACCTCTTCATGATTCCCCCCAGTTCACATTCGCGGACATCTTCCCAGCTAAAACGATTGCCCCTGGCCATCACGCAATGACTTCCACGGGTCAAGCTCTGAAAAAACCTCCGCACGCTTCCCGCAAACCGTTGTATTCCCATGGAATAGATGCCCAATCGATACAACTCCACGAATGATATCAATTGTCTCGCCGTTTGACCTGAATTGTCAAAGGCTAATCACGAGTGCAACATTACAAACACGTTACAAACACGTGTTACCAGGGTAACATATTTTCAGAAAGAGCTGTACCGCCGTGCTTTGCTCCGGGCTTTTCTGCACTGATAATGCGGTTTTCCAATCCGTCTTTGCCGAAGCGAAATCATTCGCAACGGCCCGCCGCTCAGCCAACTGCGGCTGCGACTCGCTCTTCGATTGCTCCTGCCTGCTGGGCATGCTTCATTTACGGGCCTTGTTCATCGGCGTGAGATTTACCCAGGCGGGAACCCTTACTGGCGTTTTCTGGATGAAACAAAAAGAGGCACCCAAGCAATGCTCCTTCTGCGGTACAAGATGGCCGCGAGGCCGAGCAGGCCGGTTCCGAGCAGGATCAAGCTGGCGGGCTCGGGAGTCGAAGCAGGACCCGGTGAGTAAGGAGCCGGTGGAGTGGTGGATGTTTGAGCTTGATATCCCAGAAAAAACTGAGGAGTGCCAAGCTCATTTTGACTCCCGGGTACTGGAGCATACAAAATAAATCCCTGGTAGAAACTCGCAGGCTCGGATGCGTAAGTAGCCACAGCAGCGGCCATCTGGGTTGCCGTGCCGGGGGCAGGATTGTTGTACGCGCTCGGATCGAAGAGTTCCCACGCAGCCCACTGATCGGCAATCTGTTCGGCTGTATTACCCTGCGCAATGGCAGTATTGGCGTCATTGAAAAGCCATGCTGCTTCTTCAAACTGAGGAGTATAGGGGATGTTCTCTTTCTCTGCTGTCCATGTCTCCCAGATGTCCATATCAGCGGAGAAGCTGATACACATCAGCGTTACTGGATTGCTATTGGCGGTGCCATAGTAGGGATAAACGTCTTCCCCACCCCAAGCCGTTCCCTGAACGCCTGTGATTTGCATATAAAGGAACGGATCCGCGTATGCCTTCAACGGGCTGAGCGACAATAGCGACAACAGCGCAACGACCAACATCGCCAGACCAACGTTGAACTTCTTCATTCGCTTCCCCTCTTGCCCTTTTACAGGCGGGGTGAAAACAACTCAGTGAGTCCTGACCGCGTGTATTCATCGCAAAATTACAGATTTTCCCCGCGACGACTTTGACACAACGGAGAACATCTTAAGGATGAAAGCTACATAGGGCCGTATTCACACTCTCGACTACTCTATCAATTACAAAGCAAAGTCAAATATCCAGTCAATGAAAATCGTCCAGTTCCCGCAAATCAATGGTCATTTTAGGACTCAAACCCAGGTTACCGGTTTACGTTACCCGGAGGGAGACTCGATACGATAACAGAAGTCCCGCGCGCATCAGCCGGGTCTGCCAGAGCGAAGCAGCCAAGCAAAAACTCGCGACCGTCTAGACGGAGGCGACCAGCGCCGCCGCCGGGGCAAGCCAACATGCAATTCGTACTACGTTCGGCCTGCTTCAGACGCATGTGCAAAGTATTCTCACTCAAGCGATGCTCCTTCTGCTCCTTCTGCGGTACAAGAAGAACGCGAGGCCGAGCATGCCGGTTCCGAGCAGGATCAAGCTGCCGGGCTCAGGCGTCGGCGCAGGAGCATCAAACCGCTGGATCGACCCGATATCATCAGGCATCCACGTTGTGTAGAGATTGGCATCTGCGACAGTCCACGTGCCGTTGCCTACAGCAACGACCGCATCGGCTATATATGATTGGGCGGCCGGATCGCTCGGAAACGGCGTGACTTCGGTAGTGGAAGACGCGTTCATAATCTGCCAGATCGCCGTTGAGATGGCTCCTCTGGTGGCCAGAGGCGCGTTGAGGCCGCCATCGTCAAGTAACTCGTTGCCCAGGTAAGTGGCTTCCATTATCTCCGTGGAGGTTGAACCGATGAATGCGGTGACCGGCTCGACAGTACCCGTATAAGTCGTTCCGACATAGGTTGACGCATTCATGTCGTAACAGATCACAAGGACAGACTCATTGTTATAGCCGCCGCCGTTCAAGATCGCCATGTAAGGACCAACGGGTTCAGTATGCGTCGTACCGTTATTGATCCATGAGTATTCGGTATAGTCTCCCCAGTTGCCATCCAAAGTGAGCGTGACCGGGTCCGCGTAAGCCTTCAGCGGGTTGAGCGACAACAAGGCGCAAACTGCAACGAACAACAGAGCCAGACCAACATTGAACTTTTTCATTTCCTTCATCCTTTCCTGCCCTTTATGGGCGATCCCAATCGTTTGAATGGGTTTTGGTCATGCGTGCACACAGCGCAACTTGCTGCATTGTGCGCAGAGGTATCTCAAGCAATTCTCTTTCTGCGGTACAAAAAGGCCGCGAGTCCGAACATGCCGGTTCCGAGCAGGACCAGGCTACCGGGCTCTGGCGTCGGCGCATCGCCCATCATGTTCTGCGGTATGCCGCCCTCGCTCTGGCTTCCGGCCACCGGAAGATAAATCACGTATTGGGAGTAGAGGCTGGAGTTAGAGTTGGAAGGGTTGTTGACATAAGCCGCCGCGGTGTCCAGCAAAGTGGTTACGTCCCCCTGATAATTGGTGGGCACGCTGCTCGACGCGCCAGCATCAAACAGTACCCAGTTCGACCACTGTGCTACGGCGATCTGATCGCTTGATGCGCCCGGTGCGCTGGCCTGAGAGAAGATGTAAGCGGCTTCTTCGTAATTCGGGTTGCCCAGAACCTGCGCGATGGTTGCTGTCCAGCTCTCGCCCTGGGAGATGTCCAGGTTGAAGCTGAGGCACATCAGCGGGGTAGTGGTCGCACTGCCGTCGATGCTGAAATTGTAGGGGTAGACGTAATCCGGTCCGGAGGATTGCCCACCGACAGATTCAAGCGTCATCGTCACTGAATCCGCGTAAGCGGTCAGCGGGCTGAACAACAACAAGGCACAAACCACCACGGCGAACAGAGCTAGACCAACGTGAAACTTTTTCATTTCCTCAATCCTTTCTTGTTCCTTAAGAGCAGATCCCTGTCTTTGGATAGGGAGCCAGTAATGCGCACATACCTCGCGATTTGGTCGTCGATAAATGTGGCGAGTGGGGAATGGAGAACTTCCTTCAAAGTGAAAGTTCCCTGTCTGTTAGAAGCATCTTTGTGGCTTATCGATGCTATATATGATTAGTTTAGAGCATACGACAACCTCGCAACATTACGGGGGTAACATTTTGCCTGAAAAAAGTAATAGGCAACTAGTGGCTCGAATAACAGGATGGTAATCATTTTGCCGGGATGTTCAGCACCACTTATCCGGTATTTTGATGTGCTATTGCCTGAGCGGGAGTCTTTTTCTACAGCCTGCGGGGGTAATCCCTGCCGGATGCATGGCCATGTGAGCTACATCACAGGGTAGAAACTCTCGATCCATCTCAGGAGCAGCGCGGGGAAACAACCCAGCAATACAACAGCCGCGGCAATCAGAAGCAGCACGGCCAGCGTGATCGGATGCGCCTTGATCGGTGTCTCATCGACCGCTGGCATCACATAGGCCCGCTTGAGCACCTGTAGATAATAATAGAGCGAAATGATACTAAATGCAACAGCTAAAGCGACCAACGCGAAGGGCACAGGACCGGCGGAGACGCCCAGCACGGCGGCAAATAGGTTGAACTTGGCCCAGAAGCCCACCAGCGGCGGAATGCCGGCCAGGGATAGAAACAGCACTAATAACACTACCGCCAGCAGCGGATTGCGCTTGTGCAGGCCAAGGAAGGAGTCGAGGCGGTCGTTGCCGGTGGCGCGCTCGACTACGGAGACCACGCCAAAAGCGCCGATGGTGGTCAGGCCGTAGGTGAGGACGTAGTAGAGGACGGCTCCTGCACTACGATGTGCAAGCATCCATACAATATGATAGCAATATCCACACTCTACAAAACCTGAAAGATTCGGCATCACAGCTATGCCAAGCAATATGTATCCCGCATGGGCAATGGCTGAATAGGCAAGCAGACGACGCACACTAACTTGAGCAAGTGCGGCAAGATTGCCCACAACCATGGATGCGGCAGCCACGACGAGCAAGATACCGGCAAGAGGTGGCCAAGTTTGATAAGGCGAGTGGACGTGCTGACCTAAATCTGCTTTATTGCCATTAACGAACCAGTTCGGCATAAACCAGGCGAGGCTGAGTGTAAGTAGCAAAGCAAAGCTAGCAACCTTTGAGACAGAAGCAATGAATGCTGCTGCAGGAGTTGGTGCACCTTCATAGGTGTCCGGTGCCCATAGATGAAACGGCACAGCCGCAACTTTGAAGCCCAACCCGGCCACTACAAGAATCCAAGCGACGTAAAACAATGGACTCGGACCCGAAATCGCGATGTCGCGCTGAATCTCAAAAATATTCGTGCTACCGCTCAAACCGTATAGGTAACTGAAACCGAAGAGCAGGAAAGCAGCCGACATTCCACCGAATAAGTAGTACTTCATGGCGGCTTCTGCGCTCTTGCCAGACCTTTTTGCAAATGCTGTCAGAATATAGAGTCCAAGGCTGAGAAGTTCGAGACCAATGAAGATCACGAGCAAATCATGTGCACTGGCAATCAACAAGCCGCCCGCTGCCGCCATCAGAACAACGGCGACGAATTCGCCTACATGCTTAGTGAACACGGAATCAATCAGCAGCAGCAATGTTAACGCAGTCAGCACAAGGATTCCAACTTGAGGAACCACAATGAACGTGTTCAATTGCACGCCAAGACCCAACGGGAGAAGATCGTAGGTAAAGGAATACATTGCCTGCATGGCCCACAGTGCTGCGCCGCATCCGACCACACCGAGCAATGCCGCCACAGTCACGCGCACCTTGAGCGCAGCCTTGCGCAGGAAGGCGAGGTCAATGACCAGCACCACGAGCGCTGCAACTTCCAGCGCCGTTTCGGGGAGCATCACGCGGAAAAGCTCTGAGTAGTTCATTGCGCGCCTCCCGCAAGCAGCGCCTTCACCGCCGGTTCGATGGCATCGAGCAGGATCTTCGGGTAGAGTCCGACAAACAAGCTGACTCCCACCAGCAGAACGACGCCTGTAACTTCAGGCCAGGTGATAGCGGCGAAGGCATGGCCCTGCTCATGCTCCAGAACGTGGGCGCTGGGCAACAGATCGCTGAAGAAGGCCTTTTGCATGGCGCGCCAGATATACGCTACGCTCACCACGATGCCCACGCCCGCCGCCAAAACCCACCATGGGTTGACCTTCCAGGCGCCTACCAAAACTTGTAACTCGGCGACGAAGCCGGAGAAGCCCGGCATCCCTATCGAGGCCATTCCGGCAATAACAAAAGCCCATGCGGCAAAGGGCAGGCGACTGGCGAGGTGCATGGTTTCCAGCTCCGCCAACTGGCGCGTGTGGGTGCGGTCGTAGACGATGCGTCCGACGATGGCGAAGAGCAGCCCGGCGATAATGCCGTGGGAGAACATTTGCAAGACAGCACCGGTGACGCCGATCTGGTTCAGGGTCATCAGGCCGAGCAGTACAAAGCCCATGTGGCTGACACTGGAGTAGCCGATAACGAATTTGAAGTCGGTTTGCGCCAGGGCAACCAGCGCGCCGTAAACGATGCCGATGATCGCCAGCACGGCAAAGACGTCTCGCCAGGAGCCGATGCCGATGAACGAAAATCCCCAGGGGTCGAGGCCGCGCGGGAAGAGAGCAATGGCGACGCGCAAGCAGCCGTATGCGCCCAGCTTCATCACCACGCCGGCCAGCAGCATGGAGGCGGCGGTGGGCGCGGCGACGTGGCCGGTGGGCGCCCAGGTGTGGAAGGGCCACATGCCGGCGAGAATCGCAAAGCCGGTGAAGACCAGCGGGAAGCACCACATTTGAAAGCTGGCGGGCAGGCCGGCGTGAGCCAGCTCTACGAGGCCGGTGGAGTGGCTGCCCGCCGTCGTGTAGGCCGCGAGCAAACCGATGAGCACCATCGCCGAGCCCGCGAAGGAATAGATGACCAGCTTCATGGCCGCGTACTCGCGTCGCGTCGAGCCCCAGATGGCGATCAGGAAGTACTTGGGCACGATGGCGATTTCATAAAACACAAAGAGCAGAAAGAGGTCGAAGGAGAGAAAAACTCCGTAGACCGCGCCAATGAGCGCGAGATAAAAGGCGAAGAACTCGTTGGTGCGCAGTTCGATGTTCCAACTGAAGAGGACACCGGCGACCGCGGCCAGGCCGGTGAGCAGCACCAGCACGCGGCTGATGCCGTCGGCGGCCAGCAGGAAGTGAATCCCCATGGACGGCACCCAGGCGAGATCGACCAGCGTCACGCGGCCTTGTCCCATTTGTCCCATGCCGGCGACAAAGCCTTGCACGGCCAACGCCAACCCGGCAATGGCAAAGGCCAGCGCCAACCAACGCGACAGGCCACGCCGCTCCCTGGGCACAAGCGCCAGCACCAGCGCTCCGGCAAACGAGAGATAGATCGTCCAGGCTAACATCAGAAGCTCCAGTGCGCCAGTAGGTTCAGGACCGTTGGGTTCACGCTATTAAGAATCAGTTGCGGTACAAAGCCTACAAACAGCATCAGGACGATGACCGGGGCGAGCGCCAATCGCTCGCCGTGGTGCAGATCAGGGAAGCCTACACAGTGCTCCGGCAGTGGACCCCAAAATACCTTCTGAATCACCGTCAGAATCACGGCCGCCGTTACCAGCAGGCCCATCAGCGAGACGGTGGCCGCGACCCAGGCTAGCGGGAAGGCGCCGCGGAAGATGAGGAACTCGCCGGGAAAGTTGTTCAGCCCCGGCAGGCCCAGCGACGAGAAGAGAGCAATGCCCATCAACCCGGCCAGCACCGGAGCAGGCTTACGCAAGCCGCCAAACTGGTCGATGCCGCGATGACCGCCGGTGCGCTGCTGAATCATGGCCACAAACCAGAAGAGCGCCGCCGCCGTGATGCCGTGGTTGAACATCTGCAGGATTACGCCGTTGAGGGCCGCGGTCTGGCTGGCCAGCGCGACTTTATCAATTCCAGGTCCCGCAGCCGGAATCGCCAGCGCAAAGATGCCCAGCAAACAATAGCCCAGGTGATTCACCGACAGGTAAGCGAAGACGCGTTTCATGTCCTTCTGCGCTGCGGCTGCCGATGCTCCCAACACCACCGTAGCCACGGCGAGAACCAGCAGCGGTATGCGGATTTGCGCGATTTGAGCTCCGAAGAGAGGCAGCGCGATGCGTAACAGACCATAGACGCCCATCTTGGACATTGCGCCCGTCAGCAGCATGGTCACCGGTGAAGGAGCTTCGGCGTAGGCCGCGGGCAGCCAGGTGTGGAAGGGAACCATCGGCACCTTGACCGCAAAGCCAGCGAGCACGCCGATGGCCAGCCAAAGCATTACTGGTCCCAGATGCGCCGTGACCATCTGCTCGAGTTCGCCGGTGGAGGCCAGCAGAGTGAGATGAGGGAAGTCCATGCTGCCGGTGGAAAGAAAGACGGCAAGAAACGCGACCAGCAGCACCACGCTGCCGGCCATGGTGTAGATGAAGAACTGTGTCGCCGCCGGTCCGCGCCGCGTTCCGCCCCACAGCTTGATGAGGAAGAAGGCGGGAATCAGGCAAAACTCCCAGAACAAGAACCAGTGGAAGAAGTTGAGCGCCGTGAAGGAGCCGAAGAGTCCGGCTTCCAGCGTCAACACCAGCGCGAAGTAAAGCTGCGGCTGATGATGCACGCGGTGCGCGGCATCGACCGACATGAGCGTCACGATGGCGGAGAGCACCAGCATCAGCGCGCTCAGCGCATCGACGCCCAGGTGATACTCGATGCCCAGAGACGGCGCCCAGGCGTGCTGTTCGACGAGCCCGATGCTGCCGTTGGCGGGAAGCCGCATCCAGACCACGAGCGCCAGCGCCAGGCTGGCGAAGGCCGTGATGAGAGCCACGGCGCGCGCGTGCTTGCCCGCCGCCAACGCCAGCGCCGCCCCAACCAGTGGCAGCACAGTCAACAACGTCAATAGATGAAATCCGCTCATATTTTGTAGCTCCAGATCAGAATCACGGCCAACACAACCACGGCCAGCGCCAGAATTCTCAGGTAGGTCTGCACGCGGCCCGTCTGCACCCGCGAGAGCAGTCCTCCACCCACGGTCAACTCTTCGCAGCCCTTGTCGAAGCTACCGTCCACGATGTTGTTATCCAGGAAGCGGTTCAACCGTGCCCCCAGGCCGAAGGCCCATGCAACTCCTGCGACAACGCCGCCCCAGACCCGGCGGTCCAGCCAATCGGAGACGCGCGCCCACCAATCGTAAAAAGCAACCACCGTCACGCCGTAGAACTCATCCACATAAAATTTGTGACTCAGCCAGCTCCAGGCAGTAGGCGCGGCTTTTTCCAGAGCATCCGGCGCCGTGGGCCGGGGAGAGCGATCTCCGTAGAACCGCCAGGCCAGCACAATGCCCAGAAGGACCACAACCGTCGAGACCGCCATCAAAGTCAACAGTCCCGGCTCCATCAAGACGTTCCAATCGAACTCCGCCGCCTTGCCATCCAGGAAGGCTTTGAACCACGGCCAGGCCGGAGTTCCAATGAATCCCAGCGCCATGGCGAAGAAGGCCAGAATCGCGAGCGGCGCGGTCATCACCGCCGGGCTCTCCTGCGCGGGCTTGCCGCCCCGCCAGTGACCGAAGAAGACGTAAGCCACCTGGCGAGTCATGTAAAAGGCCGTCAGCAGAACGCCAACGACCAGCATGTAGAACGGCGCTTTGGCCACGCTCCAGTGATGAGCGGCTTCGAGGATGCCGTCCTTACTCCAGAAGCCGGAAAACAGCAGCGGAAAACCGCAGAGCGCCAACATTCCTATGGCATACGTCAGGAAAGTCAGCGGCATGTCGGATTTCAGCCCGCCCATGCGGCGCACATTCTGCTCCTCGTGGCAGCCGTGAATTACCGAGCCCGCGCCCAGGAACAAGAGCGCCTTGAAGAAAGCATGAGTGATTAAGTGAAAGATACCGACGGCTACTCCGCCCATGCCCAGGCCGGCCATCATGTAACCGAGTTGCGATACGGTGGAGTAAGCCAGGATGCGCTTAATGTCGTTCTGCGCCACGGCAATCAGCGCGGCAAAGACCGCCGTGAACGCGCCGACCCAGGTGACTACGGTGAGCGCAGTCGTCGTTCCGCCGGCAAGCGCGCCCGCGGCCATCAGCGGATAAACTCGCGCGATGAGATATACGCCCGCCGCCACCATGGTTGCGGCGTGAATCAGCGCGGAGACCGGCGTGGGGCCTTCCATCGCGTCCGGCAGCCAGACGTGCAGCGGGAACTGGCCACTCTTGCCCGCGGCTCCGGCAAAGATCAGCAGGCCAATCGCGCCCGCCGCCGTCAGGCCCAGCGCGGCAGGCTGCGATAGCAACAAAGAAAGAGACGCAGACTCGATGGAACCAGCGCCGTGGTTATAGAAGAGCAGCGTGCCGGTTTGCGCAAAGAGCCAGATGATTCCCAGCAGAAAGAAAACATCGCCGATGCGCGTGGTGAGGAAGGCTTTCTTGGCGGCAGCGGCTGCCGCGGGCTTCTGATACCAGAATCCGATCAATAAGTAAGAGGTAAGTCCGACGATCTCCCAGCACATGAAGAGAAGCAGCAGGCTATTGGCGATGACCACGCCCAGCATCGCACCGGCAAACAGCGACATGAAACAGAAAAAGCGCGTAAAGTTTTCGTCGTGCTGCATGTAGCCGGTGGAGTAGATGAAGATCAGCAGGCCAACAAAGCTGACCATCACCAGCATGATGGCCGAGAGCGGATCGAGAACCCAGCCCAGGTCTACATTCGATGCGCCGAATTGAATCCAGGTAAAGTTGAAGACCTCGCGCGTTGCGATGCCGACCGTCCAGTCGCTGAGCACATGGGCAAAGGCAACCAGCGAGAGCAGCAACGAAAAGCTCAACGAGCCGATGGCCAGAGTCGCAGCAGTTTTTCGCCCGGCTTGCTTGAGCAGCGCGGACAGGCCCGCAGCCACCACCGGTACGGCAGGGATCAGCCAGAGAATCTTCGTAATGGGAGAAGCCGGTAACTGTGGAGTGATCGAAATTGCTTCCTGTATCAACCTCTCACCCCTTCATCCTGTTCATCTGGTCCAGGTCTGTCGTCTTTGCGTGGCGATGGATCTGAATTACCAGCCCCAGCCCCACCGCAGCCTCGGCTGCCGCCACGGCAATCGAAAATATCGCAAACATCATGCCGGTGAGCGCCTCGGGATGCGGTCCGTAGCGCCAGAAGGCAATTAAATTCAAATTGGCAGCGTTCAGCATCAGCTCAATGCCGATCAACACCAGAATGGCGTTGCGCCGCGTGACCGCCCCGGCCAGGCCAATGGAAAACAACAGCGCGGCCACCAGAAGATAACCCGCAAGCGGCGTCATTCGGATTCCTCTTTCTCGTTCCCAACTTTTTCGTGCATCGCCACGATCACCGCGCCGATCAGCGCGGCGGTCAACAGCACGGCAACAATCTCCAACGGCAAAACGTAGCGGCCCACGAGCGCTACGCCGATCTGCTGCACGGTCACTGCCGGCACGGCCGTTTCATGCGGCAAAACGCGCACGCTCTGGAGCACTGCCCAACCCAGTACCGCAAAGACCGCAGCGGCGACGGCGAGGCCGGCCAGCCAACTCCGGCTGAAGATCCCGTCCTTGGGAGTTTCAGAGCCTCTGGTGAGCAGAATCGCAAAGACTATCAGGATGGCCACCGCGCCGATGTAGACCAGAATCTGCGCAAACCCGGCAAACTGCGCGTCGAGATTCAGAAACAGCAGCGCCAATCCGGCAAAGGCCACCGTCAGCGCCAGCGCGCAATGCACAGTGTTCTTCAGCAGCATGGCAGCCAGGCCGCCAGCCACCGTGATCGCCGCAAGTACGAAGAAGACAAAGCTCATCGATTACTCCGCATAGCGATAACTCCTCGGGCCGAGGCGCTGCCTGCGCATCTCCCACAGGCCCATGCCCGCGTAGGCCAACGCCAGAATCGCCGAGCAGATCACCCAGCGCAGCCATCCATCTCCCATAAAGCGCCACAACCCGGCAACCAGCAGGTTTACCAGGCACATGGGCAGAACAAACTTCCAGGCAAAGTTCATCAGTTGATCCTGCCTGAGCCGCGGCAGCGTTCCCCGCATCCAGATGAAGACGAAGATGGAGAGCATCAACTTGGAGAAGAACCAGATCCACGACGGAACCCAGGTCAGGAAGGAAAACGGCGCGGACCATCCACCCAGAAACAGCGTGGTGCCCAGGCCGGAGATGGAAAACATGGCCACATACTCGCCCAGAAAGAAGAGCGCGAATTTGAAGCCGGAATACTCGGTGTGATAGCCGGCCACCAGCTCCGACTCGCCTTCGGGCAGGTCAAAGGGAGAGCGGTTGGTCTCTGCCGTAGTGGCAATGGCGTACATCAGGAAGCCGGCAAATCCCCACGGCGTGAAGATGTACCAGTGCGGCAAGCCCCAGGTGTAGTGGTTCTGCGCTTCCACGATTTTGGTCAGCGAGAGCGAGCCGGTAATCATCACCACAGCCACGCTGGACATGAGCAGCGGCACCTCGTAGCTGATCATCTGGGCCACGGCGCGCATGGCGCCCAGCAGCGAATACTTGTTGCGGCTGGACCATCCGGCCATGAAGACAGCCAGCTCCGTGGAGGCGCCCATGGCGAAATAAAACAGCAGGCCGGCGTCCAAATCCACCAGCACCATGTTGCGTCCCATGGGCAGCACGGCAAAGCCCATGAAGACGGTGACCACCAGCAGCACCGGCGCCAGAAAATGCACAACTGCATCTGCACTCAAGGGGACGATGTCTTCCTTGGTCAGCGACTTGATGCCGTCGGCCACCGGCTGGAAAAAGCCGAAGGGGCCGACGCGGTTGGGTCCAAGCCGGTTCTGAATGCGGCCCAGTCCCTTGCGCTCCAGCCACACAGCAACCGCAAACAGCGCCGGGAAAACGCAAACGATGGCCGCCACGCTGAGCAGCACGCCGGCCGCCGTTTGCCAGGACGCGGGAAGAAAGCTGACCAGCCAGTGTTGGAGCAGAACGAAGATCTGGTCGCAAGTTTCGATCATCGGTTACGCTCCCTCCTCGGCGGTTGCCGCCGCAATCGAAGTAGCTTTTGCGTCGGCCGCGCTCTTTGCCTTGGCTTCAGCCTTGGTCTTCTCCGCCGCCAGCCGCTCATCCACTCCAGCCGCTTCGGCGGGATGAATCTTGTGGTAATACTGGTTTGATTTTGCCAGTTGTTTGCGGTCCAGCAACAGCCCGCCGAAGCGGTCGCCGGTGCTCAGCTCAAACTCGGTGTCCATCTTGATGGCTTCAAAGGGGCAGACCTCGACGCAGATCTGGCAGCTCATGCAGACCGAGATGTCGATGTCGAAGCGCGCCGGATAAAATTGCGGCTTGCCGACAAAGTCAGGCTTTTTGTCTGTACTTTTCTCGATGAAGATGCATTTGGGCGGGCACTCCTTCTCGCAGATCTGGCAGGCCACGCAGCGCATGCCGGCTTCCCAATCGGCGCCGTCAAACACAAGGAAGGGAAAGACGCGCGCCGCCTCGTACGGGGCAATCCGCTGTTCCGGATACTCGACCGTCGTCAGCCGCTCGGTGGAGAAGTAGCTGCCGAAGAAATTCTTCGCTGTCTCCGCCATCCCCTTCAGTATGCCCTCGCCTAACAATTCATTTTCCTCTTTACTTTACGGCTTGACCACCAAGGTAAAAGATTTGAAGTTGAGCGTCACCTGCAAACCTGCCTGAGGTACGCCGCCAGTCGTTCCGGAGCCATCGCTGCCCGTCGCCGTGGCGTTTGCCAAGGTAACGTTCTGAAATGTCCATTCCAGGCTTTCCAAAGGCTTACCCGCGCCATTGCCAAACCGCACGACTACGCCGCCGCTCTCTGTCTCGGTCAGCTTGCAGTTGCTCATCACTTCGTTGGTGTCCACTGCCTGCAGAAAGTTTGCATAGGTCCGCTGCGCCGGCATGTGAATAATCAGTTCATGGTGCGCCGCACCGGTCGGCAGTCCGGATTGTGGATCTCTTGGCGAGCTGATCTCGAACTGGAACGAGCTCAACTGCGCGGTGATCTTGCCTTGCTTATTGGCGTTGCATTCCAACGTATAGGCTGACGCCGCTGTGGCCTGACGGCCCATGCCCAGCAGAACGAACACACACAATACTACCCACTGTCTTAACCGGTACTTCGTCATCGCATTCCTCCTGGTGATTTTGTTATTGTTGCTATCTGTCCACTTCTCCCAGCACAATATCCACGCTGCCGAAGATCAGCACCACGTCGGCCACGTTGACGCCCAGGCACATATCTTCCAGCACCGTCAGGTTGATCAAACTCGGCGGCCGCACACGGTAGCGGTACGGGTTCGGTCCGCCGTCGCTGATCAGATAAAAGCCCAGCTCGCCCTTGGGCGCTTCAATCCGTCCGTAGGCCTCGCCCCGCTTGGGCCGGAAGCCGCGAATCTTCGCCGTGGGGGCCATCACGGGGCCAGGTTGGATTTTCTTGAGCGCCTGTTCCAGAATCACAATCGACTCCCGCATCTCCAGCATGCGAATCATGTAGCGGTCGTAGACGTCGCCATGATCGCCCAGCGGCACGCGGAAGTTGAAGCGATTGTAAATGCCGTAGCCATCCACCTTGCGAATGTCGTAGTTTACGCCCGAGGCGCGTAGCATGGGCCCCGTGACACCTGCGTTGACCGCCAACTCCGGCCGCAGAACGCCCACGCCCTGCGTCCGCGCCATCAGAATTTCATTGGTACTGAGCAGCCTATCGAATTCGTCCACAAATCCGGCGAGTCCGGCCACCACTTTGCGCGTCCGGTCGAGCCACCCCGGCGAGGCATCCACGCGGCAGCCGCCGAAGCGCATGTAGTTGACCATCATTCGCGCCCCGGTTAGCTCCTCAAAAAGGTCGAGAATCTTTTCCCGCTCGCGGAAGGCGTACATCAGCGGCGTGCCGGTGGCGCCCATCTCCTGAGTCAAAAATCCAATCGACGAGGCGTGGTTCTGATAGCGCGTCAGCTCGCCCAGAATCACCCGCAGGTACTCGGCGCGCTCGGGCACCTCCTGGCCGGCGAGTTTCTCCACCGCCAGCGCATAGGCCCAGTTGTTGGTGATGGGGCAGATGTAATCCAGCCGGTCGGTGTAGGGCATGGAGGCCAAATAGCTCTGCCCCTCGGCAATCTTCTCGTGGTTGCGATGCAGGTAGCCGAAGACCGGCCGGAGGCGAATCACCCGCTCCCCGTCCAACGCCACATCCATGCGGAAGACGCCGTGCGTCGAGGGGTGGTGCGGCCCCATGGCCACTTCCAGCAGCTCTCCCTCGCCCTCCGGCTCAATCACCGCGGGACGATTCCAGCCTTCCGGCCTTGCAGCAACGATGGCGGAATCGATTTGAAATTCGCTCATGCGCCGCCCTCCGTTCCTTGTTGACCGGTAATTGGCTGGCCGGTAATTGGCTGGTCGGCAGCCGCGGTCTGCCGCGCCTGCGCCCGCTTGAGCACATCATCGTGCGGTGTCGGCTCGTACTCAAAGTCGTCCGGCTCCACGTAATCCCGGCGCATGGGATGATCCTTGAAGCCCTCCCACATCAGCAGCCGCCGCAGGTCCGGATGCCCGGTGAAGACGATCCCATACAGATCAAAAATCTCCCGCTCCTGAAACTCCGCGGAGCGCCAGATGGGAGTCAACGAGGGCAGCTCCACCTGATCGGTGCGGTTGACGGTGTGCATCCGGACGACCACCGGCCCGTGTTTATTCTCCACCGAATAGAGGTGATAGACCGCCTCCAGAGACTCCGGCCAATCCACTCCGGTCACGTTGGAGAGGTAATCGAGCTTAAGCTCCTCATCATCGCGCAGGAACTTCGCCACCTCGACCGCACATTCCGGCGCAATCCGCAGCGAGTGCGGCAAGGAGGGGTTGGGGTTGAGCGCAATCTCCACCGCAGCCCCCGGCACGGCCGCCTCAATCATCGCCCTGATCTCTTCTATCGTCTTCATCACCGAATCACCACCGGCACAGGCCACACGCCGGGATTCGACGCCGGCTCCAGGTCATGCTCTCCAAAGATGGGCACAGGAAACTCTCCCTGGGCTTCGGAATTCAAATGGCGCGGACGTTCCTCCCCGGTCAAAGGCTGGCCGTCAATCTTCTTCTGCAAGGTCATGAAGGCCTGAATCAGCGCCTCGGGCCGCGGCGGGCAGCCCGGAATGTGCACGTCTACGGGAATATAGCGGTCAATTCCCTTGAGTACGTTGTAGCCCTGTTTGAACGGCCCTCCGCTGATGGCGCAGGCTCCCATGGCAATCACGTAGCGCGGCTCGGCCATCTGGTTGTAGAGCCGGACGACCTGGGGCGCCATCTTTTTGGTTACCGTGCCGGAGATGATCATCAGGTCGGCCTGTCGGGGCGACGGCCGGAAGACCTCGGCCCCGAAGCGCGCCAGGTCGTAGCGCGCCATGGTGGTGGCAATCATCTCGATGGCGCAGCAGGCCAGCCCAAACTGCATGGGCCAGATCGAGTTCCGCCGGCCCCAGTTGTAGAGCTCCTGAATGGTCGTCACGAAGACTCCCTGCTTGCCCAGCTCGATCTTCAAGCCCTCATCAACAGCCATCGCTCACTCCGTAGTTTTCTAGTCCCTAGTCCCTATTCCCTAGTCCCTGTTCTCACGCCCACGTCAGCACGCCCTTGGCCCATGCCCACGCCAGGCCCTCGACCAGCAGCAGCACAAAGACCAGCATGGCTCCGCAGGCAGCGGCCGTCAGTCCGGTGAAGGCCACCGCAAAGGGCAGCAGAAACACCGACTCCACGTCGAAGATCAAAAAGATGATGGCATACAGGTAATAGGCCGAGTGGAACTGCATCCAGGCGTCGCCCTTGGACTCCAGGCCGCACTCGTAGATGGCGTTCTTCACCGCGTTCGGCTTGGGCGGCGAAAACGCCTTTGCCCACAGCCACGCCAGTCCCAGCGGAGCCAGCCCAAAGCCCAGCGCCGCAAAAAACAGAATTACCAGAGAAAAATACGGATTGGAGGCCATCGAAAACAAAACCCTTCAGAATCAACGTACCAGTTCAAGGCCGGTTTTGGCGAAAAGATGCGACCTTCTGGCTCCTGCCCGTTCCATTTTCGCCTATTCATCTCACCTTGTGAACCGTTAGGGGTGCTTCGCCTTGTTTGCCTTGGCCGTACGCGGCTTTTCAACGCGATAAACGACCCTTTTAGGATTTCCGTATCCCAGCGGCAGCCCCGGAGACGGCAAGGGCGGTGAAGACCCGCCCTGTCTGCCGCAACTACAGCTCTATCAGGCCTAGTAGCTCAGTTCCAGTACATTGATCGAGTAGGGTGCGAAGCTCTGTTTGAACTTCGGCCCGGCGACTTGAATCTCGCGCGTAATGGGCACAACCGCATCGGTGTGCGTAATGCTATTGGTTGCGTTGGGCGTCTTGCCGCTCAGGGTGATCAGCGTTGCATCGCGCTCCACGCGGGCCACGCCATCGAGCGCAATGCTCAGCGCCGCCTCCTCCGACGAAGCATTCACCACCTTGACGAAGAGCTTGCGCTGCTTCTCGTCGCGCGTGGCTGAGGCATAAACCCGCAGGCCGGCGTTCGCGAGCGTTGCCGCCACAACCTCCGTACCCAGGTATTTGCCAAAGAGCACCTGCGCCCAATAGCTGGGCGAACCGTAGCTTGTGAGCGCGTCGTAGCTAATCAGGTCCGGAGCCCATTGCATTCCGCCGGGATTCACGTTCACCAGCAGAGGCGCATAGCTGGCCATGATAATCAGGTCGGCGTTGCGCTCCATGCCGGTCATCCAGGCCGCGTCGCCCAGCGCCGCCTCCAGGTTGGGCGTCGGCTCGCCTTCGAGCGTAGCCCACTCGCCCACAAAGATCTTCGGCCCCGTGCGGTCGTACTTGTCATAGTGGCCTGCCGAGGCGAACGACTTCTCCGCCGACATATAAAAATGCTCATCCAGCACGTCCGGCTTCACGCTCTTCACCGGCGTGGTGGCAATCAACTGCAAATCCGGGTAGCGCTGCTTGATGGCCTGGAAAAACTGCGCAAAGCGGCCGTCGTACGAGTGGGAATGATCGAACTCGTCCTCATTGCCGATCTCCACATAGTGCAGCGGGAAGGGCGCCGCGTGGCCGTCTTTGGCGCGTTCCGCGCCCCACCTGGTCTCCGGGCCGCCGGTCACGTACTCGATCTCGTTCAGAGCATCGTCCACGTAGGGCTTCAGCGCCGGCCCCGGCTCCACATGCTCCTGGGCCAACGAGTAGCCGGCATAGACCGCCAGAACCGGCTCGATCTTCAGATCCTCGCACCACTCCAAAAACTCCAGCAACCCCATCCCATCGGAGGAGCGATAGCGCCAGGGGCTGGGATGCGTCGGCCGGTCCACCCAGGGGCCAATGGTCTTCTTCCAGTCGAAACGATCAGCAATGTGATCCCCCTCCAGGTAGTTGCCGCCTGGCAGGCGCAGGAATTTGGGATGCATCGCCGCCAGCTTCTCCATCAGGTCGATGCGGTTGCCAAAGGGGCGGGCCTGATAGGTGGGCGGAAAGAGCGAGACCAGGTCAAACCACACCGTCGCTGGCCGCGCAATGGTTAGGGTCAGGTGATTGTTTGCCGTGACCGGAACATCCGCCGTCTTGAGCGTAAGACTGTATTGCTTCCACTCGTTTGTCAGTCCAGAAACCGTAGCCGTGGCAGCGGTTGCGCCCGTCTCATCGTTCACCAGGCTCACGGTAACCGGAACGTCGGCGTCATCCGTCTTGGCGTAGAAGGAACCGGTGTAGGTGGTCCGCGGACGAACGGAAATGCCCCAAAAGCCGTCGTTCTGGACCCCGGCAGGCGCGGCTTCGGTGGCCGCTGTCACGCTGACCTTGATGCTGCGCGGCAGAGCGGCGCTGGGGCCTGTCGTCTCGTCCACTGAAATCTGCACCGCAGAGTCTCCCCGTGCCACCATCGTCCAGTGGAAGAGCGCGTCCCAGCCGTTGCCGACGGCGCGGTCGCGCACCAGCTCGGGGTAAAGCCCGCCGTCGTAGGAGAAGTTGATCTCCTCGGTCATCAGCCCATACAGAGTGGGGCTGACCTGGGCCGTGGGATGATCCACTTGGACAGCAAGGGAGGGCGCCTGGGCAACCAGGCTCAAGGGCAGGGAAGCGATGAGCAGGGCAAGAGAGAAATCAAGTATTCGCATACGCGAGTCAGTCTATAGAAAGCCGCGTGCAGTGACAATGAGCGAAAGCAATTTTTCCGCGTCGGCGCATTCGGCTCAATCCTCGATGGCCGCGGCAATCCTTGCGCGCTCCGCTTCCGGCAACGCGGGCATGGCCCCCGAGCGCGAAGTCGCCCAGGCGCCCCAGCGGTTGCCCGCCTCGTTCAGCGTGGCCAGGGGAGCCCCGCGCAGCAGATAGTGGGTCATGGCCGCCGTAAATGCATCTCCCGCGCCGATGGTGTCGGCCACCTGGACGGGGATTCCGGTGTGTTCGTGCCATTCTTCGCGCGTCACCAGCAAGCTGCCATGGGCGCCGCGGGTCACGGCCACCATCCGGAGCGAGGGAAACTCCCTGAGCAACTGCTTGGCGGCCAGCCGCAACGGGGCGGGCGCGGACTCGTCCAGATTCGGAAAACCCAGCAGTGCCAGCACCTGCTGCGCCTCGGCGTCGTTCATCTTCAGCACCGTGGCAAGTTGCAGAGACTCCTGAATCACCTCGCGGGAGTAGAACGGCGCCCGCAGGTTCACGTCGAAGACCCGCACGCATGAGGACGGGGTCTGCACCACCAGCGTCTGGATGGTCTGCCGCGACTCAGCGGAGCGCTGGGCCAGCGAACCGAAGCAGACGGCGTCTGCCCGCTTAGCCAGTCGCGTCCATTCATCTGTCAGCTCCAGAAAATCCCACGCTGCCGGCTGATGAATCGTATATTTCGGCTGCCCGCCCTCGAACCTCACCGTTACCCGGCCCGTCTCCTGCGCCGGGTCCACCTGCAGAAATCGCGCATCGGCAGGCAGCAGCTCCAGGCACTCGACCGCCTTGCTGCCCAGCGCGTCTCCCCCGATGCGGCTCAGAATCGCGGCGTGATTGCCCAGCCTCGCGGCCATCACCGCAAAGTTGGCTGGCGCGCCGCCTAATTGCATCCCCTGCGGCAATACGTCCCAAAGCAGTTCGCCAATTCCAAGGATCAGATGCGGTTGTTTCAAAGTAATAATCCCCAAGCTCCAGCTTCGTTCCCAGTTTCCTGTTCCCTAATCTCTGATCCCTGTTTTACCCCACCCAGCGCCACATCGAGCAATCCTCATAATTCGCCGAGGCATACTCCCCGTCCGGCTGGTTGGCCATGATGCGATGGTCGGCAATCGCATCGGCTCGGGAGCGGCGGATCTGGCCCAAAAACAGCCGGGCAAATCCGGCCTGCCGCTCCAGCACGCGCTCCTGCTCGTTATTCACATACAGAATGTCGAGTTGTCCCATCCGCCCGGCAAAGGTCTTAAACAGACTCTTATTCCAGGCCGCCAGCAGCCGCCGCATCACCGGCGCGCCGAAGGGATTGAACATAAAAGCCAGGCACGGCCCCTGAGGAAGCGGAAATTCGACCGCATCGCTACAAACCAGGCGCATCGGCGCCTGCGCCCGCTCCGAGTCCCGCCAAACGGCCAGATTGCGCCGCGCAATCCGCGCCAGCTTGGGATTCAGCTCCACCCCCACCACCTGGCGGAAGGGCAACTCGGCGGCCAGCAGCATCGCCCGCCCCATCCCCGCGCCAACATCGATGAAGCTGACCTCCTCCAACGCCCAGCCCGGCCGGCTCCTCTGCCAACGGCGAATCAGCTCCCGGAAGACCGACGGCGCAACCCCGAAGTAAGCCGTCGCATGGCGATCATGCAGGTGTCCGCTCTTCAAGTGCCGTCCGGCAACCAGCCCGCTGGTCCGCACACCGAACTCCTCGTCGAAGGGGTGTGCCGTAAACCCCTCGCCAACCCTGAGCCCCGGCAGCCTCCGTCCTGCAATCTTGCTGGTTGTCATTCAGGAAATCCCTATCCCGTTCCGAACGCACAAGAGCCTCCCGCGCGGGGAGGCTCTGAGGTTTGTGTTATCGAATTTGCTCTAGCGCGAACGCAGCGCCTTGATGGCCTCCGGCAGCCGCGCTTCGATCATCCTGGCGCGCTCGGCGGCAATGCCGCCCAGATACGACGGTGCCGGCGTGGTCGTCAGCACCAGCGCCAGCAAAATCGCCGAGAAAATCAGCCCCGCAACGCCCGCCGAAACCAGCATATGGTAGGTGTCTTCAAAATCCAGGCCGAAGAAGTTGAAGGCCACATGCTCCAGCGGCTTGAAGTGATTGAGAACCGCCAGTGCGAAGAGGAAAAAGAAGACCGCAAGCGAGGTCAGTACCGTCAGCGTCACATCCAGGCTGCGGTGGAACTTCTGCCGCGCTGCACAGTGGGGACATTCCGCAAAATGCTGCTCGTAATCCTTGCGCATCTCCGGAGTAATCCCCGAGATGTCATAGCGCCAGCTGACCAGAATGGAGCCCGCGACTCTATCGGTGCATTGGGTTCTTGACATAATTGTTTAGACTCACTTTGCAAAGGATGTGTTCAACCGCTTTCGTCTTGCGCGGCTCACGTGGCCGGGGAGGCTTTAACCCCTGGATGCTCGACCGTCCGGGCAGAATTTGCTCTCGCCGTCCGGTCCGCTCTGCATCGCCCAGGGCGGAATGCCCTGGCGTCTCCCTTGCCAATCTACCTGGTACAGAGTGATTCCCGTGTCTTACCATTGTAACGTACATCACCTAAAAGTAAATAGGAGAAAGTGGTTCATTTTGCACAGCCAGCAGCAGGCGGTTGGCAATAAGGCTCGCCCGGCCGTTCAGGGCGCGCTCAGCGGTGACCCTTGCCAGCTCGGGAAGATTATTGCTTTCAGACAGATGCGCCAGAATCACGTAGGCTGCCTGGCCGTCGTAGCCATCCTCCAGAAAGCCCGCCGCCGCCTCGTTGGACAAGTGACCTACGCGCGACATCACCCGCTGCTTCACCGCCCAGGGGTAGGGTCCGTCCCGGAGCATCTCCAGATCGTGGTTGGATTCGAGCAGCAGCAGGTCCAGGTCCTGAAGTTGCGCCTTGACGTTGGGCGAGATGTAGCCCAGGTCGGTGACAAACCCTATCCGCACCCCCTCGGCGCCGAAAACAAAGCCCACCGGGTCGGCGGCGTCGTGCGGAGTGGTGAAGGGGCTGATGCGAATGTCGCCGATCTCGAACGCCTCCCCGGCCGCAAAGTACTCCACCGCCGGCAGCCAGGTGGGGTCCTTTGCCGGGGCTTGCTCGGCAGATTCGGTAGGCTCGGCTGACTCTACCAGGTCGTTCTCGTCCGCCTCACCCTCATCGCTCACCGCCTCGGCTTGGCGTTCGGCAGCCTGTTTGCGAATCTGCTCCAGCCATTGCGCATAAGTCATCTGCCTGCGCGGCGAGAGCCAGCGCATCCAGGCGCGGTGCGTGCCCTCGGTAAAGTACACCGGAATGTTCAGCTTGCGCGCGGTCACGGCCACGCCGCCGACGTGGTCGGAGTGCTCGTGGGTGATGAGGATGGCGTCCAGCGTCTCCGGCTCCTCGTCCACCATCTTCATGCGCCGGAAAAGCTCCCGGCAGCTCAGCCCGCAATCCACCAGGATGCGAGTGCGCCCGCCGGAGACAACCGTCGCGTTGCCCCTGGACCCCCGACGCCAGCACCGTGAATCGCACCATGGTTTGAGGATAGCGCGGCAGCCTGTTGATCGCGCAGGAAAGGAATGAACCCAACCTTGCTTGAATAGTAACGAGATTTCCACAATCCAGATT
>Ga0181521_10000494_pt1 | contig 47943 bp, 46 predicted proteins | sample PEATcosm2014_Bin_32_FD_119764 | JGI IMG/M metagenome (GOLD analysis project Ga0181521, IMG submission 119764) | Peatland microbial communities from MTU Mesocosm Facility, Houghton, MI, USA - PEATcosm2014_Bin02_60_metaG | ecosystem: Environmental > Terrestrial > Soil > Wetlands > Peat | place... | reverse complement strand
TTTGAAGGAGTTTTGGGTATGAGCATGCGTACAAAGGTTCTGCTCGGAGCGTTCTTGACGATTTCCCTGCTGCCGCTGCAGGCCCGGGCTCACTTTTGCGACGATCTCTGGGCGGGGAGCTACGACATCGTGGTTCGGCCCGCGACAGACACCGTCACTCTCTCATCGTCGGGCACGGCGACGATGAACATCACGGTCCAGAACAACATGGGCTTTGCGCTCATCAATTTTGTGCTGACGGCCAAGATTGGCAACACCGCGATCGCGGCAACCCGGCAGACGGGGAAGATTTCCGGGACCACGTTGCATCCTGGCGAGAGGGCGCAGTACGCCCTGGCAGTCACAGGAACCGCGGGTGGGTCGGTCCCGATCGAGAACATCAGCTTCTTCGTCAGTTTTGGCAATTCTGGCGAAACCGCCTGCTACCCCACCAAGGGTGCAAACGCGGTGATGGTGAAGAAGACAGACGGGACGCTCGTCCCTACGGGTACCCCGCCGGGTCTCAGCCCTGCCGTCGACCCCGGAACAGCCAACGGGGGAACTTGCACCGGTGAAATGGACCAAGCGCGGGCGCTCCAGTACGCCCCTGAGGCGGATTTCATCGACATCGACACCGGATTGAATAGCTTGATGACGTACTACTGCGCGGGACGCGGTTCGTGGAACCAGAACAGCGACGCGGTCACTGCGGCTGCGTGTACCGGTACTGCCATCAACTGCACCGCGGCGACGCGGACCCTGGGCACAGGTTCGGGAACCAAGTATGACTACGCTCACCTGTGGGGATCTCTGGAACTCGCCGTGCGGAAGAGTTCCCTCGGGGCCACCCGTCTCGCCACTTTGCGGCTGGCGCTGCAATGTGGGGCCGGTGACGCGAACACCGGTTTCGCGGGCTTTGCCATGATGATGCTCGGCTACCTGGGCGATGATCCGGGGGCGCGCACCTTCCTCACGGGAAAGGCCGGCGGGACCGGTGACTTGGCCACCATCGCCAAGGCGGCGCTGCTCCTCTTCGGCACCGCGGCCGACGTCAGCAACTACGAGGCCGCGGTCACGGCTGGGCTGACCGGCGACGTGTTCGTGTCCGCAGCCTGCGCGGCTGCGCTGGGTATCGTGGAAAATGACGACGCGCACGTGACCTCGGTCTTGGTACCCGCGGCCAAGTGGACGGAGCCCGACACGAGTGACAATGGCCAGGGATTCTACGCACAACATCTGCTGGCACTTGTGGCGTGGGATCGTCGTGGCTGGGCGGCAGCGGCTGGAGACACGGGGACGGTATCCTTCTACGAGACCGGGACGACCCCGACTGGCGGCAGCACTGGAACAGGCGGGAGCACGGGCGCTGGCGGGAGCGGCGGGAGCTCGGCTGCTGGCGGGAGCTCGGCTGCTGGCGGGAACTCGGCTGCTGGCGGGAGCTCGGCTGCTGGCGGGAGCTCGGCTCGCGGCGGAAGCACCGGGACGCCTGTTGGCGGGAGCTCGGCTGCTGGCGGGAGCACGGCTCGCGGCGGAAGCACCGGGACGCCTGTTGGCGGAAGCACTGGAACGCCTGTTGGCGGAAGCACCGGGACGCCTGTTGGCGGAAGCACTGGAATGCCTGCCGGCGGGAGCACTGGAACACTCGGCGGCGGGAGCACTGGAACACCCGGTGGCGGAAGCACTGGAACGCCCGTTGGCGGAAGCACTGGGACTACTGCCGGCGGAAGCCAAGGCAGCAGTGGCGTAACCGGCGGTGGCGGACGCACGGGGTCTGGAACCAGCGCGAGCACGGGCGGCGGCTCGGGTGCGCAGGGTGGAAATGGCGGCTCGCCAAGCAGCGGCACCGCCAAGCAAGGTGGGTCTGCGGGAGGGTGCGGCTATGCACCATCTGGCCGGGCGACCATCCCGCTGGGCTTCACCCTGGCAGGCGTGGGAATGGCTCTGGTTGTGCGTCGCCGTCGGCGCCGCTAGCGCTGGCAATGAGCCTGCCTCAGTTCACCCGTCGCTCGGACCATGGGCCGCGGGTGACGGTATCCAACTATGTGTGGTCGGTCCGGATCATCGCTTGACTTGTGGCCTGGCTGCGCGGCATACATTCGCCCTCGACCACATTGCGCCCGTAGCTCAACTGGATAGAGCATCGGCCTACGAAGCCGGGGGTCGCCTGTTCGAATCAGGCCGGGCGCGCAGCAGCGCTTACGAGGGATCAGAAACCAGCGTAATCCGCGTGATCTCGGCGCGTGTCCCCAGCCGCATGGGCGGTCCCCAGTATCCAGTTCCTGGGTTCACGTAGAGTTGCGTCTGGCCCACGCGATGGAGCCCTTCAAGGAACGGCTGCTGCAAGCGAACCATGTAGGTAAAGGGCCAGATTTGCCCGCCATGCGTGTGTCCGGACAGCACAAGCCCGACCCCGGCCTTCGCGGCCGAGAAGATGGCTCGCGGTTGGTGTGAGAGCAGGATCACGGCGCGAGCCGGATCATGCCCGGCGAGGGCACGCACGAGGTCTGGCCCGCCGTCCGGCTCGATGCTGCGGCCGCTCCAGTCTTCGATGCCGGCCAGTTCCCAACCTCCGCCTGTCTCGGCGTCGAGGACGACATGCGCGTTTCTCAGGACTCGGATCCCCAGCCGCTGGAACTCGGGCAGCCATTCGGCGAGGCCCGAGTAATATTCGTGGTTGCCCGTGACCATGAACACGCCCAGACGCGCTCGCAGGCCAGCCAAGGGCAGCGTATCTTCGCGAACCGACCCGAAGCGGCCCTCGACCACGTCGCCGGTGAGCACGATGACGTCGGGGGCGAGCGCATTGGTGCGGCGGACCACGTTCTTGGCGAAGTCGCGACTCTTGGTCGCTCCGATGTGCAGGTCAGTCAGTTGAACGATCGTGGTTCCTGCCAGGGCCGGCGGAAGCCCGGGGACCGCGATGCGCAACTCCTTCACCACGGGCTCGCGCAACCCCTGGAAGATCGAGTAGACCCCGATCGCGACGCTCGCCGCAACCACGCCGGCAGCCAGCCAGCGGACCAGCATGAGCTTCGTGGCCGCATCAAGCTGTGGGCGGGCCGACACTGCCCTGCCGAGCATGAAAAGAATCCTGAGCGCGTCTGTCGCCAACAGGGCCGCAAGGAGGAGCAGCATCAAGCCGAGCCAGATGTAGCCAGGCCAGGCCGCCAAGGCGGCCCACGGTCGCGGCATCAGCCTGGGCGCCATGAGTGAGACTGGCACCGAACAGGCGAGCGCGACGCAGGCCACGGTTGCCCATGTTCGATAGGGCAGGGGCAACTGTGTCTCGCGCACGAGTCGCACCCAGAAATAGGAATGGATGCCGGCCAGGATGGCGAGCGCGGAAAGAAAGAATGTGATGAACCTGTAAAGCAGAGCCCAATCCTCCGAAAGTGGTGTTTCAGAGCGGCATCCAGAAAGCAGGTGACGGGGTCGGTTGACGCAGGCTTGCTCTTCGCGCGTGAGATTCGAGCGACGCACTGATGACGACGGTGCCTGTCACGCGGACAGTTCTAGCAAGCCTGCGATGCATTTGCCGCCCCGGGGAATTTGCGAGTGCCGACCGCGACACGTTCGCGGCGCCCGTGTCGCGGTCGCAACAGATATTCGCGCACATCGCCGTGGAAGCCGTGGAGAAGCTGAGGAGAAGTGGCCGACTTCAGCCCAACGGGGATTGGTACGTGTGGTGCATCGCCAGGGGATCGCATGAACACCGCCGCCTCGCTTTCCATGACAGACACAGCCTCTCAGCTTCGCGACGTGGGCGTCTATCCAGCCTTGGGCGCGCTGCGCAATTCAAGCTGGTTTGGTGGGCTTTCTGCCTCTACGCTTGCTCAGCTAGCCAGAAATGCCTCCATTCGCTCCTTCTGGACCAGGCAGCAGGTCGCGCTTGAGGGTCGCTGGCTCGGGGCTGCGGCGGTGATCGTGCGTGGGCGCATCTGCTCTATGCGTCAAACCGACGGTTCACGCGAGCTAGTCTTGGAGACGTTCACGGCTGGCAACATTCTTCTGGATGGGGTCATCGATCCGGCCGGCAGCAAGTCCGGCGACACCTTGGTCGCTGCCGAGACCAGCGTGCTTCTCTTGCTTCCAAGAGAGGAGTTCTTGGCCGTGGCCAACAGCGTTCCCGAAGTTGCGCTGGCATTTGTGCGCGAATTCGAGCGGCGCCTGAGCAGGGTAAAATCTCTCGCCTGGGGACTTGCCACGACTGACGTGGAAAGCCGGCTGTACCATTTGATTCTCGACCTGGCCCGGGACCAAGGTGAAGTGGGCCAAGAGGGGACGGTCATCACGCGCTTCCCCACGCAACAGGAATTGGCTGGGCGGATCGGAGCGTGCCGCGAAACCGTCTCCCGCATTGTGGCCGACTTGGCCCGGCAGGGCCTCCTCACGTTGCAGGGACGGTGTTTGACCCTGATGCCGCGTTTCTTCGCCGTGGCGCGAGCGGCCGAGACGTTTTGATTTGAAGTCAACGGCCTCGCCACACTCGGGCGACGAAAACTCTTGAACCTCGGCCCGAGATTGACGCTATACCCACCGGGTGTGACAATCCGCCGAGCCTTGAACGCACCCTCGACTGGAGCATCCCTCGGGCTGGTTTCCTCAGCCGCGGCCCCGTCCGTCCTGCGCCCGCATGAGGCCGCCGGGCTAGCGGTTCGCGAAGCCGACCTTCGTACGTCGATCCGGCCCACCGTGGCGGAGGTTGATCTGGGTGCCCTGGCTCGCAATGTCGCGCGCGTGCGCGCCATCGTGGGTCCGAAGGTGGCCATCTACGGCGTGGTGAAGGCGGACGCCTATGGACACGGTGCCGTAGCTGTGGCGGGCGTGCTCGCGCCCCTGGTCGACGCGCTCGCGGTTTCTCTGGTAGAGGAAGGTCTCGAGCTTCGCGGGGCCGGCCTGACCTGTCCGATCTTAGTGCTGGGCGCCTACTACGGTCAAACCCACTCCGAGGTGCTGGAAGAGGGCCTCACGCCGGTCGTCTACGACGTCGGCGAGTTGCAACGGTTTGGCAGCGCGCCCCGGCGGCGCAGGCCAAAAGGCGGTCGGTCCGACGCGGCAGGTAGCCTGCAGCAGCGTTGGCCCGTGCACGTGAAGATCGACACGGGCATGAACCGACTGGGCATTCAGCCCGAAGCCTTGCCGGCATTCTTCGAGATTGCGGCTCGCTACCCGCACCTGGAATTGACCGGGCTGTGCACGCACTTCGCGTCGGCTGACATGAAACGTCCCGGAGCCACCCGCGAGCAGATCGCACGCTTTGCGCGTTGCCTTGCGGTCGCGGCCGCTCGCGGGGTGGTTCCCGATGTCGTGCACGCGGCCAACAGCGCTGCGGCGGTGCGCTTTCCCGAGGCGCGCTACCGAGCTATCCGGCCCGGGCTTGCGCTCTACGGTGCCATGCCGTCGGCGGTGGTGGCCCGTCCCGAGCTGGAGGCTGTGCTCAGTTTGCGCACCAAGATCATGGCGTTGCACGAGGTGGCCGCTGGCCAGGGCGTGAGCTACGGCGGTCTGTGGCGTCCAGCGCGCAAGGCACGCGTGGCCACCCTGCCCATCGGCTATGCCGACGGCTATCCCAGACACATTCGCGGCGCCGAGGTTCTCATCCGGGGCTGCCGTGCTCCGGTGGTCGGCGCCGTGTGCATGGACATGATGATGGTTGATGTGAGCCGGGTGCCGGGCGCATCCGTGGGCGCCCCTGTGACCCTCATCGGGTACGACCACGGGTCGGCCATCACCATCGACCACGTGGCCCGCTGGGCTGATACCGCCAGCTACGAGATTCTGTGCGGGATCTCCAAGCGCGTTCCGCGCATCTACCGGACCAGCCAACCGGATGCCCAGCCATGAGCAACGCTGCTCCGACCAACCCGAGCGGCGGCGTTCAGGAGTTCTCGCCCACGCAAGTGGTTCGTCTCGTCGGTCGAATCTTCGGGCCCTTGTTGGGAGCGGTGGCCATTTTCGGCCAGCACATGCTGTTGTTGGGCCGCGCCTTCACGTGGTTGTTTCGGCGGCCTTTCCGGCTGCGCCTCTACCTAGAACAGATGGAGTTCATCGGCGTGGGCTCGATGCCCATCATCATGCTGGTGGGGTTTTTCAGCGGAGCGGTGACGGCGCTGCAGGGCATCACCGCGCTGGCCATGTTCGACCAGCAGCGCTGGGTCGGCTACGCCGTGGGGGTTTCCCTGGCACGCGAACTGGCGCCTGTGTTCACCGCCCTCATGATCACGGCGCGGGCCGGTTCGGCCATGGCAACCGAGCTGGGTTCGATGCGTATCACCGAGCAGATCGATGCGCTGACGACTTTTGCGGTGAACCCGGTGCACTACTTGGTCACGCCCCGGTTGGTCGCCTCGATCTTGATGCTGCCGGTCATGACCATGGTGTTCAACGTGGTCGGTTTGCTGGGCGGCTACGTCATTTCGATTTTGGTGTACCAGATCGATCTGGGGCAGGTTCTGGAGCTGTTTCGTCACTGGGTCGACCCGGTGGACTACGTGCAAGGGCTCATCAAGTCGGTGATCTTCGGCATCGCCATGGCGTTGGCTGCCTGCTATCAAGGATTCAACGTGCGCGGTGGGGCCAAGGAAGTGGGCCGCGCTACCACCGCCGCCGTCGTGTCCAGTTCGGTTTCTGTCCTGGTGCTCGACTACTTCTTGATCGAGATCATGAACGTGATCTGGCCCTCGCATGGACTGTAGATGACGAACGGCGGCCATACGCGTGACGATCGCTGGCAGATCCAGATTCGCGGTCTGCACAAGAGCTTCGGCTCGCAGGAGGTTCTGCGCGGGATCGACCTGGACTTCGAGCGGGGCAAGACCAACATCGTCATCGGTGGCTCCGGGCAGGGCAAGTCGGTGCTGATGAAGCACCTGATGGGTCTGTTGCAACCGGACAGCGGCCACATCTACGTTGACGGCGAGGATATCGTGGGCCTCGACGAAGTGGCCATCGCGAAGGTACAGCGCAAGTTCGGTATGGTTTTTCAGTATGCTGCGCTCTTTGACTCGCTCAACGTGGTCGAGAACATAGCCTTTCCGCTCATCGAGCGGTATCGGCTGCCCAGAGGTGAAATCCTGGGTCGGGTGAGGGACTTGCTCCGGCGCCTGGATCTGGACAATGTTCCGGGGGTGGAGGAGAAGTTCCCCGCCGAGCTATCCGGTGGTATGCGAAAGCGTGTGGGCCTGGCGCGCGCGCTTGTCGACCGGCCCCAGATTCTGCTCTACGATGAGCCCACCACCGGGCTTGACCCGATTGCCACCAAAAACGTCGATGAAATGATCAGGCGCACTGCAGATGACTTTGGGGTCACGTCCGTCGTGATCTCACACGACATGGCGTCGACCTTTCGCATCGGCGACCGCATCGCCATGCTCTACGACGGCAAGATCGTTGCCTGCGGCACGCCTGCCGAGTTGCTCGCGGCGCCCGACCCGAGGCTGCGTGAGTTCGTCGAACCCTCGGGCGCGGTGAAATTCGGGGCGCCATCATGAGGCGGAGTCTGGCCGGCTTCACGGTGGGCGCCCTTGCGCTGGTGGTCTTGGTGACGACCTACCTGCTGTTTCAGTACACCAGCAAGAAGATCGCGGGGGGCGGCGGCTACCGCGTGCACGCTTTGTTTCATAATGCCCTGGGAGTCTACGAGAGGACGCGGGTTCTGTCGGCCGGGTTGCGCATCGGACAGGTCGAGGAGCGCGAACTCGACCAGGAGTCGGGCAAGGCCAAGGTTTTTCTGCGCATCATGCCGAATATCAAGCTCTACGAGAATGCCGCCATTGCCAAGAAGGCGGCGTCGCTGCTCGGCGAGTACTACCTCGAGATCGATCCCGGCTCTCCTGTGGCGGTACGCAGTGGCAAGCGCGTGGCTCTGCGGGAACTGCAGGAGGGCGACGAGATCAAGATCGTGACCGAGCCGGTGGAGATGGGCGACATCATGAACTCGGTGGGCGAAACCCTGCCCATCCTAAGGGACATCCTTTCAGACGTGAAGGAGCTGACCTCGGGACCGGTCAAGGATATAGCCAACAACGCCAACCAATTGCTGGAGAGAAACTCGGCCATCGTCGAGCGCCTGCTCGGACGCATAGACGACATCGCAGCGACCGTGCAGGGAATCACCCGCTCCGAGGCCGAGGATGTCCGCGTCACCCTGCACAACGCGCGCGACATCACCGAGGCCATCAAGGGGCTGGTGGGCACCACCCAGGGGCAGGTTTCGGGGGCAGGACAGGATCTGCGCAGCTCGTTGCAGAAGCTGCAGACCAGCATCGACAGCCTGGACAAGTCGTTGCGCCACGTGGACAAGATCACCAGCCGCATGGAGGACGGCGAGGGCACGGTGGGCCACCTGCTGACCGACGATACCGTGGCCAAGAACCTCGACAGTATCACGGATGACATCAGCGGCATCACCCGTGGTGTGAACCGGCTGCAGACCATCGTGGGTCTGCGCACCGAGTACAACTACATGGCCCATACCTTCAAGTCCTACGTGGCTGTCCAGTTGTACCCGCGACCTGACAAGTTCTACCTGATCGAGTTGGTCGACGATCCGCGTGGCTATCGCAACGCCTCAAGTACCGTGGGCTACAGCTCACAAATCGGCGCGTATTCCAACGAGCAGGTCACCACGACCGAGCAGCTACGCTTCAGCTTCATGTTCGGCAAGCGTTGGGGTCCTGTGCAGGGGCGCTTTGGCATCAAGGAATCGACCGGTGGCGTGGGCGGCGACCTGTACCTGTTCAACGACCACCTGATGTTGTCGACTGATATCTTCGACACGCGTTCGAATCAGTACCCGCGCGTGACCGCACGTGGGTACCTCGCGATCTACAAGAAGTACCTCTACCTCGTGGGAGGGGTGGACGACATATTGAACTACACCCGAACCCAAGGTACCGCGGGCGGTTTTTTCGACTGGTTCATGGGCTTGCAGCTCTACTTCAACGACGAAGATCTCAAGACCCTGCTGCTCTTTGGCGGTGCCAGCGCCGCTGCGGCGGCCGGCAAGTAGCAGGCTTGACGCCCAGCCGGCGCCCCCTATAGTTACGCCCTTTCCAAGCACGGGGCTCGCGCCTCGCACCTGCCATGCGTTACAAGACCAAAGATATTGGCGACGAGGGGCTGGACATCCGCGTGGCAGTGACCGAGGCCTGGCTCAAGGCGGAGAGTCCTGACGTGGACATGCGGCCGTCAGAAGAGGGCATTGTCTTCACCGGCCGTCTGGAACTGGCCGGCGACGAGTATCTGCTGCGGGGCACGCTCCGGGGCGGTCTGGTCACGCCGTGCGTTCGCTGTCTGGAGCCGGCCACGCTGGCGCTCGACGTGCCTGTGACGCTCACTTTCGTCGAGCGCGCAGAGCCGTCGGGCGAAGAGGAGGAGGATGACGACGAGGACGTCATCACCTTCCAGGATGGTGCGATCGACCTGGGACCCGAGATCCGGGACGAATTGCTACTGGCCCTGCCCATGGGGCCGCTGTGCCGGGAGGATTGCGCGGGCATCTGCCCCACTTGCGGCGTGAACCGGAACCTGACACCCTGCAGTTGCGCCGAGCGGCCGGCGGGCGGTGGCAAGTTCGCGGCGCGGGCCAAAGTTAAGGCGTAACGGTATTCGACAACAGGAGATGTGACCATGGCAGTTCCCAAGAGACGACAATCCAAGTCCCGCTCGGCGATCCGCCGGGCCCAGGTGATGAAGCAGCCGATTCCCCACTTCGTTCCCTGCCCGCGCTGTGGCGAGGCAAGACTCCCTCACCGGGTCTGCGCGGCGTGCGGCTACTACAAGGACCGCATGGTCATTGAAAAGCCGCAAGACGAGACGACCTAGTCCCCAAGGCGCGTCGACTATTTGAGGCGGAAGGTATCCGTCCCATGACCGATCCGGCTCGGATTCGCGTTGCCGTGGACGCGATGGGGGCCGAGGGCGCTCCGTGCGTCGAGGTCGAGGGCGCCTTGAGTGCCCTGACCGGTCCTGCAATCGACATCGTGCTGGTCGGCGACCAGGAGCGCGTGCGCCGTGTGCTCGACGAGATGAGCCCGGGAGTCCCAGCAGAGCGTATCCAGGTTCGTCATGCCGCTGAGGTGGTGGCCATGGACGAGGCGCCCGCCGTCGCCATTCGTCAGAAGAAGGCGTCGTCGATGCGCATCTGCTTCGAGATGGCCAAGCAGGGCGAAGTGGACGCCGTGGTCTCGGCGGGCAACTCCGGCGCGATGATGGCCGGGGCATTATTGGTGTTGGGGCGGATAGCCGGGGTGGAACGGCCTGCCATCGTGACCACGTTTCCCACCCAGACCGGCCAATGCGCGTTGCTCGACATGGGGGCGAACGTGGATCTGCGACCGACCGTGCTGGCGCAGTTCTCGGTGCTCGGTTCGGGATATGCGCGCCTGCTGCACAAGAAGGAGCGTCCCCGCGTGGGCTTGCTGTCCAACGGCGCCGAGGGGCACAAAGGCACGGCGCTCACGCGCGAGGCGCATCAGTTGCTCACGCGGGCAGGAACATCGGGACGGACAGCCGGCTTCGACTATCTCGGCTACGTCGAGGGACGGGACATTTTTCGAGGCCAGGTCGATGTGGTAGTCACGGACGGTTTCACCGGGAATGTCCTGCTCAAGAGCTGCGAAGGTCTGGTGGAGTGGCTGACCCAGGCCATCCGCGACGAGGTCGAGCAGGGGAGCGTGCTGGAAAAACTGGGCGCCTTCCTGATGCGGCCGGCATTGCGCCGGTTTCGCCGACGCAGCGACTACGCGGAGACCGGCGGCGCGCCGTTGGTGGGAGTGGACGGGGTCGTGCTCATCTGTCACGGCTCTTCGGACGCACGCTCCATCAAAAACGGCGTGCTGGCAGCCAGCGAATTGGTTCGCGCTCGGTTTCGCGAAGAAATGGCGCGGGCAGTGACCGAGCACGCCTATCTGTGGCGCGAGGACGTGCCTGCGGACGGCGCAGGAGGATCCGCGTGAGCGACAAACGAGATGGGAACCCTGAAAGGGTTTCCAAGCCCTCCCGCGATGGTACGCCGCCCGCAAAGCCGGCGGGCTCCCCACGCGAATCAGATGGAAAATTGCAGGGCAAGGTGGCCGTGGTCACCGGAGCCTCGCGCGGGATCGGTCGCGCCGTCGCGCTGGCGCTGGCCGCGCAGGGAGCCCGGGTGGTGATGAATTACCTGCACAATCAGGCGGCCGCGGCCGAAGCCGCTGCAGCGGTGGGCAGCGCCGGTGTGCTGGTGCCCTTCGACGTGGCCGACGCGGAAGCGGTCGACCGGGCGTTCAAGCAGATAGTTTCGGCTGAAGGCGGGGTTCATATCTTGGTGAACAATGCAGGCGTGGCGGTCAACGCCCTGACCCTGGGGGCCAAGGATGCCGACTGGCAACGCGCGCTCGCGGTCAACCTGGGCGGGGCGTTCAACTGCACCCGCGCGGCGCTACGCTCGCTCATGCGCGCTCCTGGTGGCGGCCGCATCGTCAACATCGCCTCGGTGGTGGGCGAGACGGGCTCGGCCGGGCAGGGTCCATACGCGGCGGCCAAGGCGGGACTGCTGGGTCTGACGAAGACCTGGGCGCGCGAATATGCCTCGCGCGGGGTCACGGTGAACGCGGTATCGCCGGGCTTCATCGAGACCGACATGACGGCAGCGGGGCTTCCGCCCGAGCGGCGCGCCGAGATTCTCAAGTCGATTCCTCTGGGCTGTGTCGGAACACCCGAAGATGTGGCTGCGGCGGTGGTATACCTGGCCAGTCCGGGGGCCGGATATGTCACTGGGCAGGTGCTACGAGTCAACGGCGGACTTTTGATGTAACGTATGCCCCTGCAAGGCGCTTGTGCGCACAAGGAGAAGGACGCGAACCATGGCAGAGAACCTGGAAGAAAAAGTCATGAAGATCATAGTCGAGCAGCTCGAGGTCCCGGCCGACAAGGTGACCATGGGCGCGTCGTTTTCCGACGATCTGAAGGCGGACTCGATTGACCGTCTCGAGATGGTGGTGGTGCTGGAAGAGGCCTTCAAGATCGAGATTCCCGACGAGGATGCCGAGAAGATCAAGACTGTCGGGGACGCCGTCAACTACGTCAAGGGGCGCGTGAAGCAGTAGGCTGGCCTAGTGCCTCCGGTCAGAATCTCCGCCACGTTTGGGCGGCCGATCCATCCCGGCCGGCTGCGTTGCTCCTCGGTTACATACGTCGAGTATGCGCCCTCGTCGCGCCTTGCCGTCCGGGCGGCTCGTCCACCGAAACATGGCCGCTCTCCTGACCGGAGGCACTAGCCGATGCTGCGCAAAGTTGCCGTCACCGGCGTGGGGTTGGTCACGCCGGTCGGCATCGGCACAGAGGAAACCTGGCAAGCGCTCCTGGCGGGACGTTCTGGCATCGCGCCCATCACACGCTTCGATGCCAGCAGCTTTTCCACTCGCATCGCAGGCGAGGTGAAGGACTTTGACCCTGCCCGCTGGATTGGCGCGCGCGAGGTTCGCACCACAGCCGCCGATCTCTTCATCCAGTACGCCCTGGCTGCCGGGGCCCTGGCCATGAGCGACGCGGGGCTGACCATCGAAGGCGAGCTGTGCGAGCGAGCGGGCTGCTTCGTCGGCTCGGGCATGGGCGGTCTCGGCACCATCGAGGCCACGCACAAGACCTTTTTGGAAAAGGGGCCACGCCATGGCATCTCGCCCTTTTTCGCCACCCAGCTCATCATCAATCTGGCGGCGGGGCATCTGGCCATGAAGTACAACGCCAAGGGTCCGAGCTACGCTCAGGTGTCGGCCTGTGCCAGCGGCGCTCACGCTATCGGCGACGCGTACCGCGCCATCCAGCGCGACGAGGTGGACGTGATGATCTGCGGGGGCACCGAGTCCGTGGTCACACCGCTCGGGGTGGGTGGGTTCTGCGCCATGCGCGCTCTGTCCACGCGCAACCACGCGCCTGCCGAGGCGTCCCGGCCATTTGACCTGGAACGCGACGGCTTTCTCATGGGCGAGGGCGCGGGCATCGTGATTCTGGAGGAGATGGAGCACGCGAAGAAACGCAGGGCGAAGCTGTACGCCGAATTGAGCGGGTACGGCGCCAACGCCGACGCCTTTCACGTGACCGCGCCGGCGCCCGATGGCGAGGGCGCCCAGCGTTGCATGCGCTTGGCCCTCAAAGATGCAGGCCTTGCTCCCTCGGACATCGGCTACATCAACGCGCACGGGACCTCGACCAAGTTGAACGACGCCAGCGAGACAGTGGCCATCAAGAAGGTGTTCGGCGACCACTCGCGCCGGTTGATGGTGAGTTCGACCAAATCCATGACCGGGCACCTGCTGGGCGCGGCAGGCGGGATCGAGGCGGCGTTCTGCGCGCTCGCCCTGGCGCGCGGCCAGGTGCCACCGACCATCAACTACACCACGCCCGATCCCGCGTGCGATCTCGACTACGTGCCGAATACCGCCCGCGGCGCTCGCCTGCGCCACGCCATGAGCAACAGCTTTGGCTTTGGTGGCACCAATGCCTGTCTGGTATTCAGCGCGATCGGGGGCTGACCGGTTGTGTGCATGCGTCACGAAGGGCGGCAGCCGCTCCGCTGAAACGCAATTGAAACTCGGCGCCCAGCACTCCATCGCGATACAATCCTTTCGTCTTCATGTCATCTGACATCTGCCCGCGCTGTGGCAAGCCAGCCCATGGCGCGAACTTCGAGTTCGACTGCCCCCAAGGGACGACCGATCCCGGGGCAGCACCCGCGGTTGTCGCGGCAGCGGCCCCACCGATGCCCAGCAGGCCTTCCGAGTCTTTCCGCGCGGTGGAGGCGACCCCCATCACCCGACTGCAGCCCGGCACCCTGGTGGGCGAGTACCAGATCTCGGACCGCATCGCCGAAGGCGGGATGGGCACGGTGTACAGCGCAGTCCATCCCATCATCGGCAAGAAGGTGGCAATCAAGATCTTGTCGGGCAGGCTGGCCAAGAACAGCAACGCCATCCGGCGTTTCGTGCTCGAAGCCCGCGCGGTGAACGACATCCGGCACGCGGGGCTGGTTGACATCTTCTCCTTCGGCCGGCTCACCGATGGGCGACCGTACTACGTCATGGAATTCCTCGACGGACGGAGCCTGGGCGCGGTGTTGCGCATGCACCGGCGGCTCACGCCCTTTGACACCTACCCTGTGTTCATGGACGTAGGGCGGGTGCTGGTCGCCGTTCACCACCACGGCATCGTTCATCGCGATCTCAAGCCCGACAACGTCATCCTGATCCCTCAGGGCGCCGACCGGCCGCCCAAGGTGAAGCTGGTGGATTTTGGTCTGGCCAAGCTGCTGGTCGGGGATCCGAGCCAAGCGGCGAGCGGGCCGCATACCGCCATCGGCGTGAACGTTGGAACGCCGCACTACATGTCGCCGGAACAGTGTCGCGGCGGCAATGTCGATGCGCGCTCCGACCTATACGCCCTGGGAGTGATGTTCTACGAGACGGTTACGGGCCAGCTGCCCATCGATGGGCCGACGCCGGTCGACATCTGGCAGGCCCATGTCGAGGTGGTTCCCCGGCCACCAGAACTGGTTGCCCCCGGCCTGGTGAGCCCCGAGCTCGGCGCTCTCATCATGAAGTTGCTGGCCAAGCGCCCCGAGCGCCGGCCGCAGAATGCGGCGGAGTTCTGCAGTGCCCTCGAAGCCCTGGCCAAGGCAGGCAAGCTGGGCAGCCAGGTGGCGCCCACGATCGATGATCAGGCCGCAGCCAAGATGCTGGATCTGGCGCGCGCGCTGTCGACCACTCCGGTGTCCGCCGATCTCGTGCGCATTGATGGCGCACCCGCCACGCCACCGGTCACGCCGCCGACCGCTGCTAGGCAGCCGGCCACGCCACCGACTGCTGCCCCGCCGCCGTTCGTGCCGCCGACCGCTGCCCCGCCGGCACCGGCCCAGCCCCTCGCTCCCTCCGCAGAGGCTCTGCGGGCTCCGGTTTCTCCGGCGGTCCCCGAGGATCTTGCGACCACCATGCGGGACTTCCCGGCCTTCACGTCGTCCGATGAAGGCCGGAGGTCGGCGGAGCGATCGGAGGAAGTCGCGGGATTGCGGGCCGCCCTCGGCCTGCATATCGAACAGCCGGCTTTCGAGGTGAACGATCCTTTCCAGGTGAGCGCCCTGGTCGTCAACCTGGAGCGAGGGGAGACAGACGCCGATACGTCCGGTCCCGCGAGCGAAGGCAAGGCCGGGCCGCGCGATGGAATGCTACAGGACGGCACGCCGCGAGTTCGTCGCCTGGCGCATCCCATCGAGGAGCGGCAGTTCGTGCCGCGGCTCGCGGCGCCCACGCGACGGACGAGCAGGGCGAATCCGGTGCAGCCGAACCTAGCCAGGGCTCCGGCGCGATTCGGCCGCGGTGCCCGCGGAGTGGTGGCGGCGCTCCTGCTCCTAGGCGCAGCCGCGGTGGCCTACTTGCTGCTCCACTAGCCCATCTCCTTTTCGATCGCGTCGGCTCCCTTGCGAATGGCAGCGGTGAGCACCTCGTGGCCGTCGCTGGTGACTAGCACGTCGTCCTCGATGCGAATGCCACGGACATCGGCAAAGGCGGCCAGCCGATCGCGCCGCAGGCGATCGCCGGCCAGGGCCGTGCGCGCAGGATCGTCGAGAATGGCGGGGACCAGGTACAAACCGGGTTCGATGGTGATCGCCATGCCGGCGCAGAGATCGCGGTCGAGTCGCAGCGTGCGCAGGCCTGGCTCGGTGGAACGGGTGCGGCCGGCCGCATAGGTGGCGCGATCGCCCAGGTCTTCCAAATCGTGTACGTCCAACCCGATGAGGTGGCCCAGCCCGTGCGGGAAGAAGAGAGCCACCACGCCGTCGGCCACCAGTTCTGCCGGATCGCCGCGCAGGACCCCCAGGTTGACCAGACCTTCGGCGATGAGTCGGCCGGCCAGAAAGTGCAGCTCGCGGAAGGGCACACCCGGCCGCACCGCTGCAATCACGCTCTGCTGGGCGTGCAGGACTATCTGATAGAAGTCCCGTTGCGTGGCCGAAAAGCGTCCGTTCACCGGCCAGGTGCGCGTGACGTCGCCCGCCCAGCCGTCGGCGGTTTCCGCGCCCACGTCGACCAGCAAGAGATCGCCGGACTTCAACTCGTGGTGGTATTCCTCGTTGTGCAGAACCTCGCCGTGAACCGTGACGATGGAGTTGTAGGACGCGCCCATGTTGCGGCGGATGAACTCCGCTTCCATCGCCGCGCGCACCACGCTCTCGTTGATGCCAGGACGGACCGCGCGGATTCCCGCGTGAAAGGCAGCCGCGGTGGCGTCGGCAGCCCTGCGCAGGGCCGCGATGGCCGTGTGGTCATGGACTAGGCGCATCTCGATGATCGCGTCGGCCAGTGGATGGTCGAGCGCATCCAGCTTGCCGTAGACGATGGGCCTGCCCAGCAATTCCGACTGCTCGGCGCGGGTTTCCTGATCCAGAGCAGGCAATGTGGCCACCGTCCTGCCCGCCACGGCCTCGGCCAGCGCGGGCCGCAGCTCGACCGGGCAAGCCAGCGCTAGGCTCAGATCGGCCGGCCCCGGAGCATGCCCGTGCCACAAAGCAAAGTCGGGCCCCGGCTCGGGGAGAAACAGCACCCAGCGCCCGCCCGTCCACAGACCAAAGGCGCGGGGCAGGTGCAGGCCAAACAGATAGAGAAAGTGGCTGGCCGCGCGGAAATAGTAGGCATTGCCGGCCGAGGTGCGTGGTCGCGGCGCGCCGGCGGCAATCAGCGCGGGCTGCGCTCCCAGTTTCATGGCCAGCCGCGACCGTCGCGCGGCACAGGCCCGTCCGTCGAAATCGCTGAGTTTCATGGGAGGAAAAGTATACGTCGCGATTCGAGAGGCAACCGGGCCGGAATTTCACGGAGCGCACGCGACCCCAGCCGCTGCGCCGCCTCCTGACTCGTGACAACGCATTCGCACCCGTTTGCCGGGTGAGGCATCCAAATCCAGGAACTCGCACCTGGGCGCCGGTGGATATCCACACGGACATTGAGGAAGTCTGATGACCAGTATGCGCCAGATCAGCCCCTGCCTCTGGTTTGACAGCCAGGCCGAGGAAGCCGCGAAGTTCTACGTTTCTGTGTTTGAGAACTCGGTCATCGACCACATCTCGCGCTATGGGAAGGAAGGGTTCGAGGTCCACGGTCGACCCGATGGCTCCGTGATGACCGTGACCTTCCGGCTCGCGGGGCACGAGTTCACCGCTCTCAACGGCGGCCCACTTTTCAAGTTCAGCGAGGCGATCTCGTTCCAGGTCTTCTGTGACACGCAGGACGAAATCGACACTTTCTCCGATAAGCTGGGCCGGGATGGTGAGCAGGGCCCGTGCGGCTGGCTGAAGGACCGATTCGGCCTGTCGTGGCAGATCGTCCCCTCGGTCCTCAGCCAGATGCTGCGCGATCCTGACCCGCAGAGAGCCCAGAGGGTCTTCAGGGCAATGATGCAGATGAAGCGCCTGGATATCGCCGCGCTCCGGCGTGCCTACGAGGGGAAGTAGCTGCGAGTTGCTCGCCGAGTGCGGGGCCGATGAAAGATCTCGACCGCCCGGCCACCGTCACGACCCTCCAAGACCTGTCCTTGCCAGCTGGTTTCGCGGCCAGATCGTGACAAGCTACAATAGTCCATGCCCAAGCGGGAACTCGACCGGGAACGCGATCTTGCGACGCTGGATCAGGCGCGCGTCGAGCGGCCGCGCCTGTATGAGGTCGTGCTTCACAACGACGACTACACGACGCAGGAGTTCGTGGTGTACGTGCTGATGAAGTTCTTCCAGCACGACGCCGCGACCGCCCAGCAGATCATGTTGAACGTGCACACCAAGGGCGTGGGCGTGGCCGGGGTCTACCCGCGCGACATCGCCGAGACCAAGGCGGCCCAGGTCGTTCGCTATGCCCGCGACAACGAGATGCCGCTGCGCTGTTCGGTGCAAAGGCAATCATGCTAGGTCCGGAACTGGAACAAGCGATTCGCAAGGCGCTGGAGGATGCCACTCGTCGGCGCCACGAGTTTTCCGGGCTCGAACACCTGCTGCTGGCCCTGCTCGACGACAAGAAGACCACCGAGGTCATTCGACAGTGCGGAGGCAAGCCGGCGCGCGTGCGCGCCAAGCTGGAGGAGTTTCTGGAAGGCGCGCTGCCCAGTCTGCCCGCCGACGAAGAGGCGCGCAGCGCAGGCGATGAGGAAGGAGAGTTGCGGGCTCAACCTACCCTGGGATTCGCGCGCGTAATCCAGCGCGCGATCAACCAGCTTTTCGGCGCCGGGCGCTCCGAGGTTCACGGCCCGCATGTGCTGGTCGCCCTGTACAGCGAGCCCGACTCGCACGCCGTCCACTTTCTCAAGGAGGAAGGCATCAGCCGACTGGACATCGTCACCGCCATCTCGCACGGAGCCCCCAAGATCCTGCCCGAGCACGGCAGCCGGCCGGCAGGGGCGCTGCCCGAGGCCGAGCCAGACGAGGAATCCGAGGCACACGCCGGCAAGGATCCGCTGGAGAGTTTTGCTGTCAACCTGAACGAACGCGCGCGCCGGGGGCTCATCGATCCTCTGGTCGGACGACAGGCGGAACTGGATCGGGCGCTGCACGTGCTGGCGCGTCGGCGCAAGAACAATCCGCTGTTCGTGGGCGACGCAGGCGTGGGCAAGACCGCCATCGTCGAGGGACTGGCGGTGCGCATCGAGGCTGGCGAGGTGCCGCCGGCCCTGCGTGGCGTGGAGATCTTCGCCTTGGACATGGGCTCGCTGGTGGCGGGCACGCGCTACCGCGGCGATTTCGAGGAGCGTTTCAAGGCGGTGCTGCGCGCGGCTGAGGCCAAGGGCAACGCCGTCCTCTTCATCGACGAGCTGCACACCATCGTGGGCGCGGGCGCGGCCTCGGGCGGCACCATGGACGCGTCCAATCTGCTGAAGCCGCCCCTGTCGGCCGGGCTCATTCGCTGCATTGGCACGACAACACACAAAGAGCTGCGCGGCTACATCGAGAAAGACCGGGCTTTGGCCCGTCGGTTCCAACCCATCGAGGTGTCCGAGTTGAGCGTGGACGACACCATCAAGGTGTTGCAAGGTCTGCGCAAGCACTACGAGAAGTTTCACGGCGTGCACTACACCGATCGCGCTTTGCGCGTGGCTGCCGAGCTGTCCGATCGGCACCTGGCCGACCGCAAGCTGCCCGACAAGGCCATCGACCTCATCGACGAGGCGGGCGCGATCTTGAAGCTGCGCGCGGGCGGCGGCCTGGCACCGGCTGCCGGAAAGGACGAGGCGCAAGCGCCGCCCGAGCGACTGACCGTGCGTGCACGCGACATCGAGGCCGTGGTATCGACCATGGCGCGCATTCCCGCGCGGCGGGTGGGGACCGACGACCGCGAACGCCTGCGCAATCTGGAGACCGAGATCAAGGACAAGGTCTTCGGCCAGGACCAGGCGGTGGAGCGCGTGTGCCAGGCCATCCGCACCAACCGCGCCGGCCTGGGCACCGCTGATCGACCCATCGGATGCTTTCTGTTTGCCGGTCCCACTGGGGTGGGCAAGACCGAACTGGCCAAGCAACTGGCGGAGGTGCTGGGCGTGGCGTTCTTGCGCTACGACATGTCGGAGTACATGGAGCGGCACACGGTGTCGCGACTGATCGGCGCGCCGCCTGGATATGTCGGGTTCGATCAGGGCGGTTTGCTCACCGATGCGGTCCACAAAACGCCACACGCGGCGCTCTTGCTCGACGAGATCGAGAAGGCCCACCCGGATCTGTTCAACATCTTGTTGCAGGTGATGGACCACGGCGCGCTCACCGACAACAACGGTCGCACCTCGGACTTCCGCCACATCATCCTCATCATGACCAGCAACGTGGGCGCGCGCGATCTGTCGCGGCGGATGCCGGGGTTCGGCGCGGGCGAGCGCTTCGGCGACGCCGACGAGGCTTTCAAGCGCGTGTTCTCGCCCGAGTTCCGCAATCGCCTGGATGCCAAGGTGGACTTCGCGCCGCTGGGTGAGCGCGAGATGTTGCTCATCGTCGACAAGTTCGTGGCCGAACTGGGCAAGCAACTCGGCGAGCGCAAGGTCACGGTGACGCTCAGCCCCGCGGCGCGGGAACGCTTGGCCAAGAAAGGCTACGACCCGATGAACGGCGCGCGGCCTCTGGCCAGAGTCATGCAAGACGAGGTGAAGCGTCCCCTGACCGACGAGTTGCTCTTCGGCGCGCTGGCCTCAGGCGGGAGCGTGGCCGTCGACGTTGCCGACGACAAGTTGACCTTCGCGTTCGCCAAGGCCGTGGTCGCGGACAAGCCACCGGATGGTGCTGCTCAGGAGGACGACGACGATGAGTGACAAGCACCACCTGGATCTCGTCACCGGCGCCATGCCGCCTGCACAGGCCGTGGCCTTCGTGGATCTGGTCGCCTATCAGCCGGGCGCCGTGGTGAGCCGCACGCTGGTCAAGAAGAACGCCGGCACAGTCACGCTGTTTGCGTTCGACGTGGGGCAGGGACTGTCCGAGCACACCGCACCCTTCGACGCCATCGCCGAGATCCTGGACGGCGAGACCGAGCTGACTATCGGCGGAAAGAAGGTCGTCGCCCGCGCCGGGCAGGCCGTGCTCATGCCAGCCAACATTCCCCACGCGCTGCGCGCCATCACCCCGTTCAAAATGCTGCTGGTGATGGTGCGCGAGGCGGGGTAGGGGACGTGTCACGCTACGACTTGAAGTGGCTTCGGCGACGCGCGAATGCGCGGCTCTTCTGTAACGATCGCGAAGCCTTGAACCCGGAGCGCGGTGATGGCTGCCTCTTGCACTCACGTGCGGCCGTAGCGGGTTAGAAAAGCGAGCCCAAGAAGCTGAGAAAGTCGAACGCCATCAACACGACTGACAGATCCTCCATAACTGGGTCTGGCCGGACTCTCGTCCCGTTGATGGAAGTCAACAATCCGCCGATCGCAGTGGGCGCAACGAGCCGCAGTCGCTGAAGTCCGCTTGTGACAGAAGGGACAGATCCGAGAGGACCATTGGCCGCAAAACCCATCACGCCAGATTATACAGGAAAACGGGTATTTCGTTGAAGTCCTCCCTCCAGGCCAGCATCTCCAAGTCTTTGTCACCTCATCACGCTTCAATCCGGCGTCGCACGATGAGCGAATGTTCTTTGAGGTGCTCTTGGGCTGTCGGGCATCCAAACCCCAGGGAGGAATGAACATGAAGCGGCTGTGGACTGGGCGAATCATGAGCGGCGTGGCGGTGCTGTTCTTGTTGTTTGACAGCATCACCAAGCTTATGCGCGTGGATGCGGTGATGAAGGCGGCGGCGAACATCGGATACCCAGCGAGCACGATGGTCCCCATCGGACTGATCCTACTCGTATGCGTGGTCGTCTACCTGATCCCGCGGACAGCCGTGCTGGGCGCAGTACTGCTCACCGGCTATCTGGGCGGCGCCGTTGCGACCCACGTGCACGTGGGCGATCCGCTCATGAGCCACGTCCTGTTCCCGATCTACTTTGGCGTTCTGATCTGGGGCGGGCTCTACCTGCGCGACCTGCGGGTGCACGCGCTGATCGCACGACGTGATCCGCCTCGCTAGATGAACTACACCGGTCGCCCGATGGCGCCGGCGATGACCCGCACGGCGCGCATCAGGTCGGCGAATTCCGGCAGCGACAAAGACTGGTGCCCGTCGGACAGCGCCTGGTCAGGGTGGGGGTGGACCTCGATGATGAGTCCGTCGGCGCCGGCCGCGACGGCCGCGCGAGCCATGGCCGGCACGTGCCGGCGCATGCCGATGCCATGACTGGGATCCACGATGACGGGCAAGTGGGTCAGCGACTTCAAAACCGGAACCGCGTTCAGGTCGAGCGTGTTGCGGGTCATGGTTTCAAAGGTGCGGATGCCCCGCTCGCACAGGGCAACCTGGTAGTTGCCGTTGGAGACGATGTACTCGGCGGCCATCAGCCATTCCTTGATGGTCGCCGACGCCCCGCGCTTGAGCAGCACCGGCTTGCCCAGCTTGCCCAGGCGACGCAAGAGCGAGAAGTTCTGCATGTTGCGCGCGCCCAGTTGCAGCACGTCGGCGTAGTCGGCCACCAGCGGCAGATCGTCGGTGTCCATGATTTCGGTCACCACTTTGAGGCCGGTCTTCTCGCGCGCCAGCGCCAGCAGCTTGAGGCCGGCTTCACCCAGCCCCTGGAATTCGTAGGGGCTGGTGCGCGGCTTGAAGGCGCCGCCGCGAAGGAAAGTGGCGCCCAGTTCCTTCACGCCGCAGGCCACTTCCAGGATCTGTTCTTCCGATTCGACCGAACAGGGGCCGGCCATGATGGCCAGGCCAGGGCCGCCCAGCCGGCTGCCGCCCACATCGATGACCGTGTCTTCTTCCTTCACCTCGCGCGACACCAGCTTGAAAGGCTGTGACACGCGGATGGCGTCGGCGACTCCGGGCAGCGAGGCAAATGCCTCGGCATCGAGTGCGCCGCGGTTGCCGGTGATGCCGATGGCCATTCGCTGGGCACCAGGGATCTCGTGCGCATCCAGCCCGAGCGCGTGGATCTTCTCGACCACAGCGGCAATCTGTGCTTCGGTCGCCTGCGGTCTCATGACGATCAACATGGATGTCTCCTAGCGCGGATACTATCCCGAAGCGGCCGTGCGCGCGGGCTAGAACTGAAGTCCGGCCAGCAGCCCTGGATACATTCGGACCACATAGCCGCCGTTGTGCCAGACCTGCTCGGCCCATCCGATACTGCGCGGGGCGCGGTCGTCGGGGTTCTGGGCGACCTGCACGTTCAGGGTGGGCCCGGCGACTACCGCGAAGTGGGGTGCGAACTGGTAGCCGGCTTGTAGGCGCAAGCTGTTGATCTGGCGATGTTCGTCTTGCCAGTGGTCCAAGGTGGCGAACGACGTCCCCACCGCATCGACGTCGAAGAAAAGCGGTCCGTGCGAAGGTGTGATGTGACCGCCGATGCCGAAGGTGCACGAGAACTCGCGATCACCGTTGCTGGCGCGATCGCGGGTCATGCCAGCGCCCAGCACCACGTACACGTGCCGCGTGCCCAGCTTGGCGCCGAGATTGACCACGCTCGTGTCGCTGTACCACAGCAGTCCGTGGTTGTAGCCGTCCAGAACGATGGGCAGAATCCCGATGGACGCGCCGTCGTTCTTGCGAGCGAAGTTCACCAGGCCCACCTGGGCGCCTTCCACCTCGTCCGCCATGTTCACCAGCCCGACCTGAGCGCCGTGAACCTTGCGGCCCACGTTTACCAGCCCGACCTGGGCGCCGTCGAACATTCCGACGCTGCCGTTGGCGTTGGCCAGGCCCACCTGGGCGCCGCTCGATTCCGTCGCCCGCCAAGCCATGTTGATCAGGCCGGCCTGCAGACCATGAACGTCACTCTTCACGACGTTAACCAGTCCAGCCTCAATGCCATGTGCCTCTCCTGTGTTCAGGTTCACTAGGCCGGCTTCGAGGCCGTGCAAGGAACCTCGATTGATGTTGAGGAGGCCAGCCTTGACACCGTGCAAGGAGCCTCGATTGATGTTGAGCATGGCAGCCTGAAGACCGTGCAAGTCGCCGTTCAAAATATTGGCAAAGGGCGCTACCTGAATGCCGCGCAGCCCGCCCAACGCCATGTTCATGCCCCAGGCGAGTTGCGCGCCCCGTGCCGGGCCGTAACTGAGCTGGTAGAAGCCGCCCACCTGCGCGCCCACCATCTCGTACTGGGCGATGTTCCCCGCCAGGGAAAGTTGCAGACCGTGCAACGAATCGGAATGGCCGACCAGCCCGAGCACGACGTGGTTGCGGACAGGCAGCTCCGATGGACCGGACAGGCGCACACCCGGCGCCAGCACCAGATCGAAGGCGACATCCTTGTAGATGCGGGGCGCAGGCAGGTTCGGCCCGAGCGGAGGCTGCGCGACGGGCACGAATTCATCGCCGCGCCGGGTGCTCAGCATGGGCGCCACCGCGCTGAACTGGTTCTTGCCCAGCTCGATCCGGCCACCGTCGGCCAGCTCGGCCTTGGCCTCGAAGATGCGGCCGTCGCTGTCCATCACCACGCGGTACGCGCCCGGCTCCAGCCCCAGCTCGACGGGATAGCTTGGTTCCTTGTGCAGTTCGACCAGCAGGTGGCCGCTGGCATCGCGCACGTAGATGCGACCGTAAAGCTCGCGGCCCAGCACCAGGCGCGCATTCGAGCCGTGCAGATCGGTGATGACCAGATCGCCAGTGCCGGCGAGCTGGATGTCGTAGGCCGGGTGCTGCGCGCCCGCGCGCGAGGTTTCAGTGCGCTGCAGGGTTTCGTTGTAGGCGAACTGGTAAGCCTCGTTGAGCGTCACGCGGCCGTCGCGGTTGCTGTCGGCAGCACCGCGCATGCCGGATAGCAGATAGTGAGTGAAGAAGGCCGCGCCGATACGGTCGGATTCCTGCGCCGCCTCGTCGGCCGAGCTGGCGGTCAAAAAGGCGTGACCGCGGGCCTGGGTCGAGGCGTCCGAGAGAAAGGCCTGGCGCCGCACGCCACCCTTCAGCCGGATGAGCGCGCCCGAGGCGCAGGAATCGAGCACGGCGATGCGCACCTCGGCGCCGGTTCCGTCGATCCACTGGCGTAGCTCTCCATATCCGACCCGCTCGCCACCCAGCAGCAGGCCATCCTCATCCGAGTGGCCGGAGTAGTAGACGAACAGCTCGCGACGCACCTGCGGCCGACGCTCAGCCGCGATCTGGTTTTTCACTTGCTCGAAAGCCTCGCGCAGAGCACTTCGGCTCGCCTCGCGGATCAAGAGGACATCGCGAGCCTGCACGCCGCCGAGACTGGCGAGTACGTGCGCCAGTGATTCCGCGTCGGAGTTGGCAAAACGCAGCCGGGTGCGATCCGGGCCCCCGTTGTTCGACGATGCCACCAGGGCGAAGCGTCGCAGCGACGGGGCGTCGCCGGAATCGGCGGCAAGCGCCGGGCCGGCAAAGGCGAACGCGAAAAGCAGGATAACGAAACCTACTCGGGAACTCATGGTGTTTCCTTTTCGAGGGTGATGGACCAGGTCGCAAAGGAATGGGGCAAGGCCGGGCCTTGCTTGAGGCTGCGCACCACCAGTTCCGTGTCAAAGGGTGCGTCTGCAGTTACGAACACGAAGCGCTCGAAGCCAGGCGAGCTGTCGAGCTCATAGGCGTGGGCCAGCGCCCGCTCGCCATCCTTGGCCAGGGCGACCGCCTGGCCGGGCGTTTCGGGCAGGTGCAGCGTGACTGCGCCACGAGCGTCGCAGGACGCGACCACGCCGTAGCGCTTGCCCGCGGCGATGTAGCGCACCTGCACGATATCGCCGGGGTGCAGGCGCGCCGTCGGGCCCAGCCGTTCGACTCCCGCCGTGGTCTTGCGGTAGAGCCCGAGGGAAGGCTGCAATCCCTTGCTGGTGATGGTTTCCTGCGCTGGCTGCCCACGCGACAGACCTGAACTTAGCGGTCCCCCGGGCGCACGAACAAGGAGCAGGGCGATGGCGGTTGCACCGGCCGTGAGGAACGAAAGCGCCCAGACCGGCCGCCAGATGGTGAAGTTGCGACCTGCTCGCCGTCGTACCTCGGCCGTCACCTGGTCCGCAGGATGCGCGGCCAGGATCTCCCTGTTCGACGCCGCCAGCGCATCCAGACGATCCTGTTCACCGGTGGCAACAAGGCGTTCCCGCAAGGCGCGAGCCTGCGCGGCGGGCAGTTCGCCAGCGGCCAGCCGTTCAAGCAACCAGTCAGGAACCCGTTCACTCGGTGTAGCCATCATACGTCTCCTTGTGCAACTGGCAGGCGTTGCTTCAGCGTGCGCAGCCGCTTGCGGACTCCCGACACCGACATGCCCACCTCGGCAGCCACTTCCTCTAGGGTCAGCCGGTCCACGTAGAGCAGCACCGCGATGAGACGCGTGGAGGCCGGCTCGCCGCCGAAGATGCGGTCCAGCGCCCGGCGTGCCAGAGACAGGTTTTCCGCGTCATGGCCCAGCGATGCGATGCGCGCCAACAGGTCGTCGTTCGCGTCCTCTGGTCTGCGGCGTTCGCTGCGCAGACGGTTGGGGCACACGTGGGTCGCGGTGGTCAGGAGCAGGCCAGCCGGCGCTCGCGCGTCCAGGCGGTTCTCCCGTCGCAACAATTCAACGAAGACATCGTGCATGGCATCCACGGCCTTGCTCTCGTCCCGTAGCAGGGTGCGACACCGACGCAAAACCATAGGTCCATGTGTCCGATAGAGGCTGTCGATGTCCACCGCCATGCGGGCTTTCTATTACGAGAACACCGGTCGGTTGGGAAAGTGTCACTTCGGGGCGGCCGTCAATTACACTAGATTTTCCGTCCCAAGTCAGCGGGGTGTTGTTAGACCGAAGGTCAACGCAAGCCCGTTGACCTGTCGGCCGCCTCAACGAGGTGTGTGCAAATGCCGAATAGCAGAATTTCAAGCCGAATTTCTTGCTGCACGATCAGGAGAGATCTCGTCTTTCTGAGCGCGGTGGCGACGCTCGCCGCGTGCAAGACCGCTGACGTCAGCCAGGTGCCCCAGGGAGGGCGACCATCAATGGAGGACACAGTAGGGAAGCTGGCTTTTGCCCAGCGACGAAAGGCGGTTTCAGCGGTGCCGGAGAAGGGAGTCGAACCCTTAAGCCTGTTAGGACGGCGGATTTTGAGTCCGCTGCGTTTGCCATTCCGCCACTCCGGCAATCTGTCAATAGTTTATGCTAGTTAGGCCTACTTGGCCACCTGTTCTAAACTGTCCGGCGTTGCAGCAGCCGTTGCAGTTCTCTTCCTGTCGTGCCAGGGGCAGTATCTTCCCCATCGTCGCCGTGAAGTCAACCGCCACGCGGCCAAGGTCAGGGCATCAGCTAGCGAGCAGGAGTCACGGGACTCGAGTATCACGTCGGGGAGAGGGCGCGCGCTAGTTGTTTACAAACTTCGAGAGCAACCTCACGTACGCCGCTTGGTAGCCCAAATCAGGCTCGGTGACCTGCCACGAATCGACCGGCCAGCCGTCGTTGAAATCCTTGTACGACTTCATGGGCGGCTGCCCGGCGGGCGGGATTGGGTTCACGCATAGTGCGTTGTTCGCGGCGGACCCACACCCCGTGGGGCAACAGCTATCCAGTGTGTAGCTCGGATTCGCGCCTCCCACGAGATAGCCGGGCGCGGGTCCGTACTTGGACACGCCGACGATGCTCCAATCGGTCCCAGGCGCAAACCACGAATGGTAAAGCGAGGTCACGGAGTTCGAAGCGCCGATCGAGTTGACGTTCGACAAGAACACTTTCGAGAGCGGGTTGACACCGTGGAAGTAGTGCACGTGGCGCTCGGCGGCCGTCATCGCATCTGTGGTTTTCGCCGAATCGAGTCCGTACGTCGGGACCAGCGTGAACAACAAGCCCTGCGCGGCTTGGGTCTCATCGCTACCCCACACAAAATCCGCAAGATACGCCACGTAGGCGCCTTTGCTGCCGGTATACGCCGGGAAGTTGTCGCCCACATTTAGCCCTGCGAGCACGTTGGTTTTGATCGCAGAAACTACCGCTGCTGTGGCGTGCGTGGCGATGGTGTAAGTGAGGAGCGCGTCGAGGTCCCCGAGGTGCCACGGACCGACGTAGCCCGCGAGGTTCGATGTCAAGCCGCCCGCATTGTAGTTGGCGTCGAAATAGGTCTGGTACGTGGTGCTTCCCGTCGCTGCAAAAAGCCACGCCGACGTGTCCAGCTTGATTTGCGCGAGGGCCGCGGCGGAGACATCCTGTTGGCCCGCGCCAAGCCCGGAGGTGCCGGACGCCGCATCGTTGTTCTGAAAAAAGACTGCGGGATTTGCCACGGCCCACGTCCAGGCATTTTCGGCGCGAGTCAGAAGATCGGCGGCATACGAGGAGAGTGAAGGAATGTCTTGGAGTACGATCGAGGCGTACGCAAACGCACCCGCGGTGCTCAATGTCGCCGACGTATTGACCTCGCCGTAGAAACACTTCGCGTTCGATGCCGAAGGCGGCGACGTTACCACGCCGGTTGTCGGCGGAACTTCGCCCGCGATGCTCAGCACCGATCCATTGGAGCCCGCGCCGTCTTGCATCTTCTTCATCCAATTGAGTTCCCACATCACCTCGTCCAAGATATCGGGCACGCCGTTGCCCGATTCAGGGATGTTCACATCGTCGGTGAACGCTTTCGGACTCTCGGCGTACGCGCGCAGAAGTTGGATGACATCGGCGGCCGCCCAATTGGTGTATTTGTTGTAGTCACCCGCATCGAACCAGCCGCCACTGAGGTCTTGCGGATTGCTTTTCGTGAGAAAATCTTGGCAGGCAGTATCGCCAGGAAAGTCCAACGCGTCCGCCCAATCCGCGCCCGCGTACTGTGCGGTCTTCGCGATGCCAAAGCGTTGATAGTAGTACATCTTCTGAGCGGCTTTGAATATGTTGGCGTAGACCGTGTCGCTGATCTGAAACGGATACGAGCGCACGTTGTTGCCGGTATCGACGACGACATAGGTGCCCGGTGTTGTGAGCGCGCTGAACGTGAGCCACCAGGTCTTGTCCCCGGAGCCATGGTTGGTGTCGCTATCGGTCGCGCCGGCGTTCCATGCGACGGGCGCGCCGCTCCAGACCGTTGCACCCGAATGCACGTCGACGACGGAGAGTGAGGCGCTCGGAGCGAAGGTCGTGGTTGCATCAAAGCCGGTGACAGGCGTGCGCACCACCGCGATTTTCTCGGCGCCCGTGCGATACCCGAATTGGTCGATCACCAAGAAGGGTGTCGTGGGAATCGCCTGCGTCGCCGCGTTCCACGGCACACCGACGACTGTCGTATCGCTGGAAGCAAAATCGACGGCACTCGAAACGTCGGGGGACGATGTCGCGGCGGCGATGGCGTCCGAGGTGGCGGCATCGAGCGAAGCCCCATCGCCGTGGGCATCGACGCTGGAAGATGACTTGGAGCTAGAACAGGTGAGAAGGGGGAAGCAGACGACAACCAGGGTGGGCGAGCGAAGTTTCATCGCGTGAGTAGAAGCCATGAATCTACCGCGCGCAATGGCAGAATCGTTCGGTCTGGGTGAGAGCAGCCGATGCCCTCCACGTTGCGTGCAGGTCAACGACACGTTTACGACTATGTCATCGTGGGGTGGTGGAGCAAGGTGGTGTGGAAACTCAGGATGGTCGACTCCTGGCCGTCATGCCGGGTAGAACCTGGCCATCGACGCCGCGAAGTCAAACTAGGAACCGATGAGGGGAGTGCTGGGCGGGCTGCCGCGTCCGATCAGATCGAGCAGACGTTTGACCATCTGGTCGAAGGTGGTCCGCCTCTCGTTGTCGGTTGCCAGTGGACGGTACAGGCGCCCACCCGCCATGGTGCCGTGACCCCCGGCTGCGCCCTCCGAGCTGATGAGCTGTCTCATCAACGTGCCGGCTCGGCGTTCGCTGGGCTCGGTGCGCAGCGACAGGAAGAAGCGATCGCCGTAGCAACCGCAGCAGAGGACAAAGTGCGCCCCTTCCCACGCGAGCAGCAGGTCCGCGACCTCGGCCACCAGATCGGGGTAGGCGATGCTGCCCATATTGACGGCAATCAGATCGCCCCAGATCTGCGCCGAGCGGAGCGCGCGGTCCAGTGCCGAGAAGTGCTCGCGTGGCACCTTGGGCTGTGAGATCCGCGAGAGCAGATGGAAATCCACCAACGGAAAAAGAAACAAGTACGCCACGCGCTCGGCGTGGGTGGCCTCACGGCCCAGATCGCGCGTTTCGGCCCGCAGGGCGTAGAACAGCGCGGTGGCCAGTGGCGCGTCGAGCGGCACCTTCATGGCTCGCAGATACTCGACGACGATGGTCGAGGTGGCGCCCAGCTCAGGCCGAATATCGCGCCAGGGCACCTGCGCGCTCTCCTGATGCGCCGGGTGATGATCGATGACCACGTCGATAGGTCGGCCCGCTGGCAGCGAGTTGTTGCCGGTGCCCGGTTGGCTGTCGACGATGGCCAGGGCATCGTAGGCGGCCGGATCCAGAGCGTCGCTTGCCACCAGCGGGATCGCGAGGGTTTCCACCATGGCGCGGTTCTCGGCACGGCCCACGATGCCTCCCAGCACCGGGGTGGCCTTGATTGGCAGGACGTGCTCGACCAGACGCTTTAGCCCGAACGCGGATGCCAAGGCATCGGGGTCCGGGTTGTCGTGCATGTAGATGAGCAGGTCGTGCCGCCCCCGCAAACGCGCCAGCGCCGGCCCCAGGTCGAAATCAAACACGTCCAGTTCGGGCGGAACCTCGGCCGGGTCGTCGTTGCGTGCGTCGCCCGCCACCCAGTGGGTGGCATCGTCAGACGAATTGCCGCGTGGGGAGCCCGCCGGCTCTGCCAGCGCCGCGCGTGGCGCACCACCGCGGGAGGGTTTGGCGAGGCCGAGCGAAGCGAGCGGGGTGGGGGTGGACCTGGGGGGCCGAAGGGCGGAGCGAACCCTTTGAGGGTTCCCATGTGAATTCTTGCCCGGCATGACGATCCGTTCTACCTGGCAGGGCGGATGCGCAGGTTGTCGAAGTAGACATCCGCCTCCCAGTCGTCGATTGCGAAGAACTCGTGACCCGGACCGGCGAGCGGCGCGGGATCGGTCCACGCCAGAAAGGGCGCGCCGTCGAGCTTCCAGTCAATCAGGCCGCCCTGGCGTGTGATGGTGAAATGGTAGGTGCGGCCCATCTCCACCGGCGGGGGCTGCCCGGGTTCCCGCCTCTTTGCGGCCTTGACGGCGTCATCGTGCTCGCCCAGCCGGCCGATGATGCTGTCGCTGTTGTTCCATCCACCCAGAATGACCACGTAGCTGGTGGGGTCATAGCGTCCCTTGTCCGGGTCGAAGGACTCGCCATCGCCGTAGAGCTCGACCTTGATGTCGCCGGCCGGGCTTTTCGACATGACATCGAAATCGATGACCACGTCGCGGGGTAGCTTGCGCCGCAGCCAGATGGGATGATTATAGGCGCGCGTCACGGCCAGCTTGCCATCAGCGATGCGGTAGGCACCGCCGCTGGTGTCCAGCCAGTCTGGGCCTGGCTCGGCCCGATCGAAGTCATCCGCAAACGGCGACGCAATCACGGGCACCCGGGCCTTGCATCCAAGGGCGGCCAGGGCGGCGACGGCCAGCGAAGCAATTGCCAATCTGTGCTGCACGAAGGCTACGCGGGGAACCCTACCGGGTTGCGGGCCAGTCCGCAACATGGGCTACGGACAATAGAATTATCTGTTCCAGATCAAGTAGTTGAAAACCATATTTCAACCACTTCCGAGCTTTTCGTAGAGCAGGCCCCACCGGATGCCGCGGTCGCTGACCAGCACTTGAGCTGCCCCGAGTCGTCGCACGATTTCGCAAAGGATGATGGCACCACTCAGGATCACGTCGGCGCGTCTTGGATCGAGACCGGCCATGGCCTCGCGTTCCTTCTGGGTGGATGCACACAGGCGCTCGCTCTGCCTGTCCAGTGCCGGCAGGGTCAATCGATAGCCATGAACCAGCCTGGGGTCGTAGTTCTGCAGATCCTGCATCATGGCGGCCAGGGTCGTGACTGTCCCGGCAACCCCCACCAGGCACGGCTGGTCTGCCTCGGAAGGGAAGGGCATTTCGGCCAGATGGCCGACAACCTCGGCGCGCACGGCTGCGACTTCATCGGCAAGGGCCGGGTCGTGATGGATGTGACGTTCCGTGAGACGGACAGACCCAAGGGGTAGGCTGCGGCAAGACTCGACCACCCCCCGGCGCGCGACGACAATTTCCGTGGACCCGCCCCCAATGTCGACGACCATCATGGTTTGCGAGGCGGCCTCGGGAAAGGACAGCCTTGCAGCCAGGAAGGTCAAGGCGGCCTCACGCTCACCGTTGATGACCTCAACCGGCGTGTCTAGCAGGGCCGCGGCACGACAAAGGAAATCGGCTGCGTTGGGCGCCCGGCGCAGCGCCTCGGTGCCGATGGCGAAGATGGGTGCTTCGTGCACGCGTGCCAGTACCGCGTAGCCGGAGAGCACGGCCAAGGTGCGGTCGATTCCCTCTTGCCCCAGCCGACCGTTGGTGCCGATGCCGCGACCGAGCCGCGTGATCTCGGCGCGGTCTTCCAGCACGGCGATCGTCCCGCCGCTCGCCTCCGCGACCAGCAGCAGGGTCGTGTTGGTTCCGATGTCGATGGTGGCGACGCGGCTCATGGTCTGGCCTGGGAAGTGGGTTCAGCGGCTTTCGGCCGGCGGCGGACCGAACGACGGGCCGCGGGCGCTGCCCTTCCAGATCTGGAATTCCAGCTTGGTCTGCGGATTCATGGCAAACAGGCCCCCGCGGCTGGAGGCATAGACGATCAGGCGGCAGTCCGGCGACCAGGTCGGATCCTCGTTTGAGCCCTGGTTTTGGGTCATGCGCTCGATTTTCCCGGTGCGCAGGTCATAGGTGAAGATGTCGAAGACCAGTCGCTCGTCGCGGCCGGTGAACGCGATGATGGGCGTGTCGGCACGCGGGCAGAAACGCGGGGTCTGGTTGTAGGTGCCCTGGAAGGTCAGCCGGCGCGCGCTGCCGCCCGAGGAGGGCATGAGAAAGATCTGTGGCGTGCCCTGGCGGTCGGAGACGAACGCGATCTTGGAGCCGTCCGGCGACACGCTGGCCGAAAGATCGATAGAGGGCGAGTTGGTCAGCCGCGCCTGCACGCTTCCGTCGGCGGCGGAGATCTTGTACAGTTCGGCATTACCCTCGAAGGACAGCGTCGCAACCAGCGAGCCGCCGCCAGGAAACCACGCAGCGCCCGAATTCAGCCCGGGACGCTTCGAAATGCGGGTTGCTCGGCCACCGCCAGCCGGCACCAGCCATAGATCGTTGCCGCCAAGCAGGAACGAGGTGAAGGCGATCTGGCCGCCGCTGGGCGAGTAGGCGGGCAGCAGGCAGGGGGAATTCATGTGGGTCAGCACCGACAGCTCGGCGCCGTCCATGCCGACGCTGGCGATCTCGCGGCTCTTGCCGGTCATGGCAAAGGCGATGCGCGCCCCGAACACGCCGCGTTGGCCGGTGAACTGGGCGATGACGTCGTTGGCCCAGGCGTGGACCAGCGCGCGCAGTTCGGCCCCGTGGTAGTTCTTGTTGAGCACGGGCGATTCCCCGCGGCCCACCTGATACAGGCGGCCTTCCAGCACCAGGCCGTTTCCCTGGTGTGTAACGCCCATCTTGGCCACGCCCTGCGCCCCGACTTCAGACCAGAGTGCCGACGAGAACCCCATGCCCTCTTTTTGTAGGGTGTCGGGGAAAGAAACCGGGTCGAGCACGCGAAACAGGCCGGTGATCGACATGTCCCGCTGCTCGATCTCGGTGGCCGACCGGGCCAGGTTCCTTTCACCGACCGCTTCGGGCAGGGCCAGACGGAAGAGGTCGCGGCTGGGATCGCTGATCACGATGCGCGGCAGCTCGTCGACGTCGCCCGGGCCAGGTTCGGCCGGCGACTGCGCCTGGGCCGGCAGTGCCGCGGCAAGAATCAGCGCTACGGCGACAAGTCCGTAACCTGTGAGCGGGTGCTTCCTCATGTTTCTCCTTAGCGAGTCAGTTCCTTGCCTTCGAAAACCAGGGTGAAGCCGCGCTTGAAGCCGGCCGGGGGAGGCGGAACCCGACCGGTGGCTTTCACCGCCTGCATGCAAGAATCGTCGAAGTACTGGTTGCCTGACGGCTTGGTCACCCGGGGATTGGCGAGCACACCGTCGGCGGAGATCGAGATTCTCACGTCGGCGGAGAGTGCCGCCAACTCGCTGTCAGAGACGAACCCGGTGGGCGTGGACCAGTGCTTGTGTACGGCATCGTTGATAGCCGTGGCGTACTCGTCGCCGCTCACCGCATGGTTGGAGGTGCCTTCGGCTGACCCGGTGAGCGAGCCTTCGGCGGCTTCCTCGGCCGCGGCATTTTGGGCCAGGGCCTTGGCGCGTTCGAGGGCGCGGCGCAGATCCTTAGAGATGGTCGCGTCCTCGAGCTTGGGCGCTTCTTTGGGAGCGGGCAGGGCATTGGGATCGTCGGTGACCTTGATGGCATCCGGCGCCTTGGGCTTGGGCGGCTGCACGATGCGCGGCAGCCAGAACTTGTCACGGGGCTTTCCCAGCGCCACCAGCCTGGTCACGATCATGTCGCGCGGGGCCTCGGGCCGCGGCGCCGTCTTGAGGTGGCCGTAGTACACTAGGACGACCAGCAAGGCATGGATCAGCAACGTGGCCGCGATGCCCCCCAGGAAGGTTCCGCGGCCGAGCGGCCGGATGCGGGAGTAAGCGGATACCTGCATACTATTCGAGCGGATCGGTGATGAGACCCATCTTGTCGCCGCCGGCGAGCTTGATGGCGGCCATGACCTTGACCACGTCGCCGTAGGACAGGGCTTTGTCGGCGTGCAGGTAGGCTTCGCGGTCGGCCTGCAGCTTGGCGTTGGCGCGCAGCTTGTTCTCCACATCGGCGAATGGGATCTCCATGCGCCCGATGTATACGCGTTTCTCCTTGGTCACGGTGACGATCAGCTTGCCGGTGTCGTCGGGAATGGTCTGTGCCTTGGCGTCGGGGAGCTGCACGTCCACTCCGGTCTGCAGCATGGGCGCGGTGACCATGAACACGATGAGCAAGACCAGCATCACGTCCACCAAGGGGGTGACGTTGATGTCCGACAGGGTTCCGGTTTCGCGCCCGCCGCCTGCGCTCATGGCCATGGCTAGAAGAACCTCCTTCGGATGATGTTGAGGAAGTCGTTAGTGAAGGTTTCCATCTCCGCGCTGATGACCCGGATCCGCCGGGACAAATAGTTGTAACCCATGACCGCCGGGATGGCGGCGACCAGGCCGATGGCGGTGGCCACCAGGGCCTCGGCGATGCCGGGCGCCACCGTGGCCAGGTTGGCCGCGCCCTTGGCGCCGATGTTGCGGAAGGAATTCATGATGCCCCACACGGTGCCGAACAGACCGATGAAGGGCGCGGAACTGGCGGTGGTGGCCAGGAAGGGGACCTTGTTCTCCATCTCGGTGACCGCCATGGTGCGCGCCCGGGCCAGGGCGCGTTCGATGCTCTCGATGTCGCCGATGTGCGTTTCAGGCGCGGCAGCGTCGCCCCCTGCTTCCGTGCGCCGCTTGCGCAGCTTGGCCAGTTCCACGAAGCCGGCGCGGAACACCTCGCTGACCGGAGACGGTGGGTCGTTCTCGGTGGCCTTCCACACGTCGTCCAGTCGCTGGGTGCGCCAGAAGGACTCGACGAAATTGACCGATCGTTTGTAGGCGCGCGCCAGGTACAGCCACTTGGTGCCGATGACGAACCATGACACGATCGACATCAGCGCGAGGAGCATCAGCGTGCCCTTGGCCACGCTGGACGCGTGTACGATGAGCGATACGATGTCTAGCTTGTCTTCGGCCCCGCCCGCCTGCAGCAGTAGATGAATCATCGGAGGAGACTCCTTTCCGACCTTGTTCTGGGACGGAACTTGTTTTTAGCTGTTATAAACCGACCAGGGATTCCATGGCTCGAATTGTAGCTTTGCTTTTCGCGTTGGCAGCCACGGGATGCGTCTCCATCGATGGGGGCGCTGCCGAGGCGAGCTGGGACATCCAGGCCCTCGACGGACGTGGCATCGCGGATTGCAGCTGCACCTGCCCAGAGGTTGCCAAGGTTCGCTTCAGCGTCGTGCCCGCGGCGGGCGGCGCTGACCTGTGTGCCGGGCGAGCGGCCTGCCAGTTCCCATGTCGGGCCAAGCACGGGGCAACGCCGTTTGACATTCCCCCCGGCGACTACGCGCTGTCTCTGGTGCCCCAGGGCGCCGATGGCCAGGATCTGATCGGCACGGTCGTCCAGGACGCGGGCCCCACCTGCTCGGCACAAAGCGGCGTGGCGCCGACTTTACGTAGCATCGGAAAGGGACAGCTCACCCAACTGAACGCCGTCGTCATTCAGGCAGACTGTGCGCCGGTTTGTGGGGGCTCTGATAGCACCACGGTTTGCACCAAGCCGTGAAGACTTGCCACATCAACTAGGCTCTTCCAGGCAGCGGCATCAGCGGGCGTCCATGGCGGCCAGCCCATGGTAGCCTGCATCCCTCGATGGCGTTCCCGAGTTCCTCCTACCCGATGCCGCCTTGGCTAAGGCCGCTGGCGCAGCGTATGTCGCCCACCATCCGTACGCTGGTGGTGGCGCTGGCGGTGCCGTGGCTGTTCTACATCCTGGTGAAACCGGCGCGTAGCTTGATGGATGACTACCTGGCTCTGGGGCCGGGGGTCCTGCGGGGACAGGTCTGGCAGATCGTCACTGCGCTTTTCGTGGATCGGAATCCGCTGGCGTTTCTCAACCTCCTCGGCCTGTGGTTCGTGGGCGCAGCCATCGAACGCACCCTGGGCCGCCGCCGCTTCCTCGTGGTCTTCTTCGCGCCAGGCTTGGCATCCAATCTCGTGATTGCGCTGCTGTCGATTTGGTGGGGCCGGTGGGCGCTGTATTCGGGATGTGGGGACTCGGTGCTGGGACTGTTCGTCGGACTGGCGGTTCTCTACGGCCCAGCTCAGGTGCGGGTGATCGGAACCATGGCCATGCCGGCGCGGGCCCTGGCTGGCATTTTCGTTGGTCTCGCGCTTGTCGGTGCAGCGGCCTACGGCGCATGGCCTGCCGTGGGCGGAACCCTGGTGGCCGTGGGCATGGCTTACCGTCTCTGCGGGGGGCGCGGCCGGGACCTGGGCGAACTCGTGTCCTGGTTGCAGCGCAAGATCGGGCGACGTCGCTGGCGGGTTATCGAGGGCGGCAAGCCGGGCAAGCGCGCGGACCGGCTCAACTAGTCGATACATCAGACTCCTGGTTTGCAACTGTCCCGAGCACCACGTAGAACTGCCACCACGGGGGAGCCGTCAGGCTGAGAGGCGTCGTTTGTGACGCGACCCCTTGAACCTGATCCGGGTAATGCCGGCGTAGGAAGGAGACACCTTGAGCAGCAACGCGAGCGAGCGTGGGATTCCACCTGTGGCAGACGAGCTGCCATCGTCGCGCAAGGTGTACCTCGAAGAGAATGGCCTGCGCGTGCCCGTGCGCGAGATTGCGCTGTCGGGTGGCCAGCCTCCGCTGCGCGTCTATGACACCACCGGGCCGCAGGGCCACGATCCGCGCCAGGGTCTGCCGCGGTCGCGCGCGCCGTGGACCGCCCGCCGCGTGCAGCGAGGCGACCAGAATTTCTCCCAGATGCACGCCGCCCGCAGCGGCGAGATCACCGAGGAGATGCGCTTCGTGGCCCTGCGCGAGAACCTTGCGCCCGCCTTCGTGCGCGACGAGATCGCCGCCGGACGCGCGATCATTCCGGCCAATATCCGCCACCCCGAGCTGGAGCCGATGGCCATCGGCCGCAACTTCCTGGTGAAGATCAACGCCAACATCGGCAACTCGGCCCTGTCCTCGTCAGTCGAGGAAGAGGTGGAGAAGCTGCAGTGGGCGACCCGCTGGGGCGCCGACGCAGTGATGGACCTGTCCACCGGCCCCCGCATCCATGAGACGCGCGAGCGGATCATCCGCAACGCGGCGGTGCCCATCGGCACCGTGCCCATCTACCAGTGCCTGGAGAAAGTCGCGGGCAAGATCGAGGATCTTTCCATCGACGTGTTTCTCGACACCATTGTCGAGCAGGCCGAGCAGGGCGTCGACTACTTCACCATCCACGCCGGGCTGTTGCTCAGGCACATACCGCTCACCGGGCGGCGGGTGGCCGGGATCGTATCCCGCGGCGGCGCGATCATGGCCAAGTGGTGCCTTCACCACCACAGGGAGAATTTCCTTTTCACTGACTTCGAGCGGATCTGCGAGGTGGCCAAGAAGTACGACATCGCTTTCTCGCTGGGGGACGGGTTGCGGCCCGGCTGCGTGGCCGACGCCAATGATGAGGCGCAGTTCTCCGAGCTGGAAACCCTGGGCGCCCTGACCAAGATGGCGTGGCAACACGACGTGCAAGTGATGATCGAGGGCCCGGGTCACGTGCCGGTCCATCGAATCAAGGAGAACATGGAGCGGCAGCTGGCCGCCTGTCATGGGGCGCCCTTTTACACCTTGGGTCCCGTGGTGACCGACATCGCTCCTGGCTACGACCACATCACCTCGGCCATCGGCGCGACCATGATCGGCTGGTACGGCACGGCCATGCTGTGCTACGTGACGCCCAAGGAACACCTGGGCCTGCCCAATCGCGACGACGTCAAGGCCGGGGTGATCGCGTACAAGATCGCGGCCCATGCGGCCGACTTGGCCAAGGGCCACCCGGGCGCCCGCGCACGCGACGACGCCATGGCCAGGGCGCGCTTCGATTTCCGCTGGCCCGACCAGTTCGCGCTTGCGCTCGACCCGACCACCGCACGAGCTTTCCACGACGAGACATTGCCGGAACAAAGCGCCAAGCAGGCGCACTTCTGCTCCATGTGCGGGCCAGCCTTCTGCGCCATGAGCATCACCCAGGACGTGCGAGATCAGGGCAGCCGGGACAGTCAGCCCCGCGAGATCGGCTGCCCGGTGAAGGCTGGATCCACCTGAGTGTTGCCTTCGGCTTTTCGTCCGCCATGGACAGCCACCGCATCTTTGGGTAGGGTACTGGACATCTGTTCACGGTGTGCCGATGACATCATCGCCTACTTGACTGATAGACACCTCCCAGTTGACGAGATCTAGGTGCGGAAGATTGCACGAGAGATTCTGAAAAGTCCTCCGCCACAGGGGTACCTCACCATTTCCAATGCGCTCCAATGGCGGCTTCAGTATGCCCGCGCGATTCGGGAAGCGGGAAGTGCTGACGGAGTAGTGCGACTGTGACAAGAAGGACGGCAGGGAAGAATGCCCAGCAGCGTGTCGAGTTCGGCGACTGGCAGACTCCGTTGGATCTGGCGCGGGAAGTGGTCGAGATCGTTCGGCACAATACGCCCAATCTGGCCTCCGTGCTGGAGCCGACTTGCGGCCAAGGGGCATTCTTGGACGCCGCAGCGTCGTTTTTCCCCTTGGCAACTCTTGCGGGGTTTGATGTGTCCGAATCATACGTGCAAGCGGCGCGAGAGCGAATTCCGAACGACAGGGCGACGGTCGAGGTCGCAGACTTCTTCAAGGTGCGATGGGAGCGGGTCATCGAACGTTTGCGCGAGCCTTCCTGATCATTGGCAACCCTCCTTGGGTCACCAACTCAGCCCTCGGCGTGCTAGACGCCGGCATCAGCAAGGCGTTGCTACAGTCGCTCTCTCTTGAAGCCTTGTTACGGGCCGAGGGGCGCCTGCCACCCCCGAAGGCCTTGGGGTCGCAGCAGCACACGCTGGCGTTTTGACCCAGGCTACGCCGCGTGGAAGGCGCTGGGACAGTGGGGCGCCAGGGGACAGCGGTCGCAATCGGGCCGGCGCGCGAAACAGCAACGGCGGCCGTGCCAGATCATCTGGTGAGCAAACTGGATCCAGCGTTCGCGCGGAATGAGTGCCATCAGATCCTGCTCGATCTTTTCCGGCGTGGACGAGCGTGTGAGCGCAAGGCGCTGAGCCAGGCGTTGAACGTGCGTGTCCACCACGACACCTTCAGCCAAGCCGAACGCGGTGCCCAGCACCACGTTGGCAGTCTTGCGGGCCACGCCGGGCAGCTCGCACAGTTCGTCCATGGTGCGCGGCACCTGGCCGCCGTGGCGTTCCACGATGGCGCGCGAGGCGCCGATGAGATTCTTGGCTTTGTTGCGGAAGAAGCCGGTGGAGTGAATGAGTTCCTCCAGAACCGGAACAGGCGCCATGGCCATGGCGGCGGGCGTGGGGAACTGCGCGAAGAGCAAAGGAGTAACCTGATTCACGCGCTCGTCAGTGCACTGGGCGGAGAGGATGGTCGCGCACAAGAGCTGGAAGGGGTCGTCCCGGTGCAGCTCGCAGTCAGCCTCGGGATAGGTGCGATCGAGGCCGCGCCGGATGGCCTCCACACGCTTGCGTTCGGGCGGCCACAGGGGGCGTGCAGAGCGTGCAGTCGTGTTGCTGCCAGGCTTGGACCGGGCCATACAGAATTTCTAGCACGATCTGCGGAGGCGCAGAGCAGAGACGCAGCTTGCGCACTTTCGGTGAACGGGCTCTAATCCGCCGGGTATGGACGAAACCCCGGAGGAACTCGATCAGATCCGCCGCGAGGCCGCCGAGATCGATCCCTATCGATACCGCCGGCACAGGCGATGGCTTATCACCGTGTTGGTCTTTGCGGCCGGGGCGGGCGTGTGCTGGCTGGCCATCACGATGGCCTCGGCCGGGCGCAATCCCTGCGAGCGTGTGCGCGACCACTACTGCCGCCACGCCGTGGACCGTGCCAAGTGCGCCAGCTACGAGAGCATCTTCAACGAATCCAGGCTGGACCAAAGTCCCGCGATGCGCAGCATGATCCGGGACCAGTGCCTCACCAAGATCAACCGGCTGAAGCAAGAGGACGGCATCACCGTCCGCTGAATCTACACCGAGAACGAGCTGCCGCAGCCGCAGGTAGACTTCACGTTCGGGTTGCCGAACTTGAAGCCAGAGCCTTGCAGACTCTCCACGTAGTCGATCTCGGTTCCCATCAGATACATCAGGCTCATCTGATCGCACAGCATCTTCACGCCATTCGACTCGAAAGCCTGGTCGATGTCTTGCGGCTGGTCAAAGTAGAGATCGTAGGCGAACCCCGAGCAGCCACCGCCCAGCACTTTGAGTCGCAACGCATAGCCATCCTGGATCTTTTCTTCGACCCGGATCTCCCTGACCTTGTCCGCGGCTCGCGCGGTCAGGGTGACCGGCGTTGCCGGCGCTTCACCCAATGCTTCGTCGGTCTTGTTGGCGGCAGCAGGCATGCAACAACTCCTCTCGTGGCAAGCTTAACTCTTCTGTTTGATGCCGGCCACCCCGTCTGGGTTACAGGCTTGGGCTCAGAACGGCTTCGTGGACTCGCCCTGCCAGCCGGGCGAACGCAGGCCGGTGACATTCCACACGCGCAGGGCCTCGGCTTTGCCCTTTACCCGCACCGGCGGCAACGCAATCGCGGACACCGAACCCCCGACCTTGCCATAGGTGCCCTCCGACACTAGCACCTCGCCTGCCTTGGCCAGGCTGCACAGGCGCGATGCCGTGTTCACGGCGTCGCCGATCGCCGTGTACTGAAGCGCGCGCGAACTGCCGATGGCGCCGGTCACCACCGTGCCGGTGTTGATGCCGATGCCGATCCTGATCTGCTCCTGGCCTTCGGCCGCGCGGGTGCGGTTGAACTCCGACAGCACTTGCATCATGTCGAGCGCGCACTCGACCGCTTTCTTCTCAGCGCTGGGGATGGCCACCGGCGCTCCGAACAGGGCGATGATCTCGTCGCCCACGAACTTGTCCAGGGTTCCCTCGTGCTTGAACACCACGTCCACCATCAGCTCGAAGTACTCGTTGAGCATACGCACGATTTCCGGCGGCTCGCGTTTTTCGCTCATGGCGGTGAAGCCACGGATGTCCGAGAACAACAGCGTCACTTCCGACAGGGCGCCGCCCTTTTCCAGTTGCAGCTTGCCAGCCACCACTTGTTCGACCAGGTTGGGCGAGAGCAAACGCTGGAACTGGGCGCGCGTCTTCGCCTCCTGCTCGATCTTGCGCGCCAGCATGGAGTTGTGGATGGCGGCGGCGGCCTGATTGCCCACGCCGGCGAAGATCTGCAGATCCTTCTCGCCGAAGGCGTTGGTCGCCACCATGGAATCCAGGTGCATGATGCCCAGCAGCTCGTCGTGGTGGATGAGCGGCACGGTCATGGTGGAGCGGATGCCCTGCATGATGATGGAACGCGCGCCTTGAAACCGGCTGTCCATGCTGGCGTCCGAGGACAGCACGGCCGCTTTCTGCTGGACCACCTCGTTCAGGATGGACCGGGAAAGAACGATCTGCTCGGTGCGCCCATCCCGCGCTTTGGCGACGCGGGGCTGGGGAACGCCGTCTTCCATCAGCAGGATGACCCCGCGATCGGCCGGGATCAGATCGAACGCCTTCATGATGATCTTCTCGAGCAAGAGGTCGATGTCGACCTCGAGCCCGATGGAGCGACCCAGTTCGTAGGCCAGGCGCAGCTTCTCGTAGTCGCGGCGCAAGGTTTCGGGATCGGAGATCTGGCGCTCGGGCAGGAACTCGGCGGCGCTCGCAGCCCGGACCTTCTGGTGAATCAGAGCATCGGCGCTCGCGGCCTGCTGGATGCTTACCCGCTGCGCCGCCTGCGAGGCTTGGCTGGACTGTTCCTGGAAAATGAGTTGCGTCCCACCGAGTACGATCTCATCGCCTTCGACGAGGATGCGCTCACCGACGCGCTCGTTTTTGAAGAACGAGCCGTTCAGACTGCCGAGGTCGCGGTAGAGGAAATGCCCATCAGGCTGGCGGATGACCTGCGCATGTTCCTTGGAAACGATGCGGTCGAGGATCTGGATGATGTTGTGGGGATGGCGCCCGATGGTGGTCATCGCGCCCAACTCGTACTCGCGCCGCGCGCTGCTTCCTTGAACGATTAACTTTGCCATGCGCTGCCTTGAAAGTGGACGATTGTATCACGTCACCACTTGATGCGGGCAGCGTCGGTAGACGCCCGCGGTGAGAGATGGAATTCGTAGGTCTTGTCGATGAACGGGAAGAAGGCCGTGGCGACAAAGTGCGCTTCGATGGCTACCTCTTCCTTGCTGCGCGAGAAGACGACCTCCACTTTGGGATCCTTCACGCCCGCCTTGCGCAATTCCGCGGGAACCGACTTCTTGAGATCCCTGAGCATGGCCGAAGCCGTACCTTCGGGGCGCAGGTTGGCACGGTAGAGCATGGGGAGCGCATCCAGCAGCACGCCCTTGGCACGCGAAGAAAGCGAGTAGACCGGCCAGGTGCAGTAGATCACGTATCCCACGAGGCCGAGCAGCAACAGCATCGCTATGGAAATCGCGTTGATCGCCCGGGGCTTCTTGTATTTTGTCGCCATGGTGCAGGCCTCGCTAAGCCGTTGAAGCAGGTTGCCGTAGGTTGCGGGCGAGCTGGTTGCGCATACAGAAGAGCCCAATTCCGACCTGGACGGCAAGGGCAACGGCTTGGCTGCCCAAGCTGGCCATCTCGATGAGTTTCTTGGCGTCGTCGGGCGTGTGGTTGGGCACGTACTTGAAGAAGAAGTAGGCCATGGTGAGCTGGTTGATGCCCAGCCCCATGACGGAGATGGGGAGCACGGCGATGAAGTAGATGATGGGCAGGTACAGGATCGCCTGTGACAGCGGCAACCGGACACCAAATGCGTGCAGCGATACGTAGGTGAACACCATCAGCACGCTGAGGTGAGGGATTCGCACCAAGAGTGCCCGAAGATGTCCGGACACGCCTGCGGCGAACAGAACGTCGAACACGGGGCGCGACGTCAGCCAGCGCGGCCTGAGCATCAGCAGGCAGGAATAGACGGCGAGCGCGCCATATGCGCCGAACATGATTTCGCGCAGGACAGGTGGCAAGTCCGGGGCGACCAGCAGCCCGATGGACGCGAAAACCAGCAGCAGGAGAATGTTGATCCCCATGACCAGCAGCACGGCCGCCGTCCCGCGCAGCAGGGGAACCCCGCGCGACCGGTTCACGAAGTAGACGATGGCCCCCTGGCCCACCGTGTAGTTGACCAGAGCGAGAAGGTAGGTGGCCCCGCGCACTACGAGAACCTCACGAAAAGAGAGCCGCGTCACGAACCAGCCGAATGTCTTCCAGATGGCGAAGGAATCGCCCAGATAAATGCACAGCACCAGCAACGCGAGCACGGGGACGGTCCAGGGCGCGGCCGCCCCCAGCGCCGCCTTCATCTGCGCGAACGACATGCCGTGAAGAACGTAGAAGAGGAGACCGAGCGTGACGGCCCATGGCAAAATTCGGCCGAGCTTCTTTCGCATGTCTCGTGACTATCGCACGAATTGTCGTCGCTGGCTCGGTCGCGCGCGTCCTGTCTTGTGTATTTGACGCCGGGAAGCGAAACTGAAGCGAAGCACTCATGACGGTCGCGGGATCTCCCCCTGTTTCTCCAGCCGGTGACAGTACGGATGGCCGTTCGTCTTCGGCCGTCGAGTCCCTGCCGCTGGCAGTCTACTTGCTGGTCGAACCGACGGTGTCGGGCAAGAAAGTCCTCGACGTCGTACCCACGCCGGGCGGACCGGGGATCGAGTTCCTACGACGCGCGGGCGCAGCGGACGCGATCTCATGCGTGCCCAACGGGCCCTCGCTGCCGGTTTCCGAGGCGGGGGTGGACATCGCACTGTGTGGCCTGCCTGCGGTTTGCTCGGATGAAGAGCGCGGCGTCTGGCTGGCTGAGCTTCGGCGCGTGCTGCGCCCAGGGGGCTTCTGTGTCTTGCGTTTGGCCACCGCTGCTCTTCGGGATCGTGCGCATGCAGGCGCAGGCACGCGCACGGCTTGCGCGGACCTCTTGCTCGCCTACTTCGCGACGGTGGACATTGTCGAAGAGACGCAGTTTGGAGGGGTGTCGTTCCACGTGCCAGGCACCGAAGATCTGGCGGTCAATGAATCCTTGACCAGGCTGTCGGGCGCGGCCCGCCACTTCATTGCTTTGTGCGCCGACTGCGCGGAGCGTCCGTGGAACCTGAGCGAGAGCCTTCTGGTTCCGACCGATGTGGGGGATTCCGGCGGAGTGGGCACAGGCGGCGTATCGGCCGGGGAATTGGCTGCCTGGCAGGCCGAGGTGGCGCGGCTCGAAGAGCGGTGCGTGGAGTTGGCGCGCGAGCGCGATGGCGCGCGCGAGGACGCCATGACCCTTCAGGACCGTGCCGATCGGCTGGAGCGCACCGTCGCGGTCTTGCGCAAGGATGTCGAACGCTACTTGCGCCAGATCAGCGACGAGGGGGCCGCGCGCGAGCTGCTTGCCCTGGAACGCGATGACCTGCGACGGAATCTGGCGGCCGCGACACAGAACGCCGTGGATGCCACCCGCGAGGTCGAAAGGCGGCAGGTCGCCCTGCGCACGCTGGAGAAGGAAGTCATCCGCTTGCGTGCGGCTCGTGGTGGGACGGGACGCCCGACCGGCTAGGCCCGGCAGCGCGCGACGGCGACACGACTGCTTGACCTGGGCTATCCCGTCCACTAAGTTCTTCGATCTTCGCGGTCGTGGCGGAACTGGTAGACGCGCCAGATTCAGGTTCTGGTGGTAGTAATACTGTGGGAGTTCAAATCTCCCCGACCGCACCATAACCAAGCGAAATCGTTTAGTTTTTCTTCTTCAGGTGTTCCGCCGCAGGTCTGAAAAACACCCGTGGTAACACCGTGGTAACTTTTCGTTCTTGCCCAGAAACTCCGAGAAAACTGGGGATTTGGTAACTAATTTTGGGTACTCGGAAGGGTAGGGGCCAGTACCGATAGTGCCTGCGCGTGCTGCTGCTGATCTACGATTCCACGGTCAGCATAGTGACCAAAGGTCACATCCGTGCTGGTGTGTCCCAGAGCCTGTGAGACGGTCAATCCTGTCTCGTGTGCCTGCAGACACAGGTCTGCATGGGTGCCTCGGAGGCCATGGGCGGGAACTTCTGGAACACCCGCCAGCCGACAGATTCGCTTCACTTGGTACAGGAGCCAAGACCTATCGTGATTGAAGATCCGGTCCGTGGATTTCTTGCCCCTGGTGATGCTTGCGATGAGCGGCTGGAACCACCCTGGTAGTTTTTGTGCCCTAATACCTGCCTGACTCTTGGCTCGAGGCACCATCAGAACGGTTCCCCCCTCATCCAGGTCTCGCACCTGACGCTCAACCACCTCGGAGGCTCGGTAGCCAAGCAGCAAGGGAATAGCTGCTGCGATAGCTGCCTCTGCCTCCGTGGGGTCGGTGGCCAGCTCACGGCACTTGTCCATGTACTTCTTCGCTTCGTCTTTGGTCAGTTTGGCCTTGCCCCGCTTCCGCTTCCCCTCACCTTTCATGTCCTTCAGGAGGTCAGCATCGGTCCAGCCGTTTATCCTGGCCCTGCGGCAGAACGTCTTGGCCTCGGCCAAGGTGTTCCTCCTGCTGTCCACCGAGTAGTCGGTCAGCTTCGAGAACAACTCCTTCGCTTGCGAGGGTGTGATGGCAGCCAACCACCCGGCTGGTGTCCGTCTACACCCCTGCTCCAGCCTGGTTACCAGGTTGGTCTCCACCACCGGAGCCCATCTGCCCACCGATGTCGGAAACAGGAAGCTCGTTCTCTATTGCAGCGGGATGTGTCGAATGCACAGCAAACAGTGGTGCCTGAATTCTGTCAACACGCTTGTTTAGCTTGTCTCGTGCCCTCACCGCCTCATCATCGTCATTGATCAGGATGAGCTTCAGGGCGTACTCAGTACTGATGTAATCGAGGCTGACGCAAACTAGAACCTGTCTGATCAGTCTCATCATAATGTCTGAGACCTTCCGAGTGGAGTCAGATTGCCGACTCCTTGCCTTACTTTTTGGACCCTTTGTATTCCTCATTTGGAGCCTCCATCATTCCAGTCGTTGAGCGCCTTCCGCCAAAAGCAGCTTCACAGCTTCCTGGGGATACCCAAAACTATGGGCCTCCCAATCCCTCGACTTACTGGCAGAATAGCTCAGTCACTTTACACTATTCTGTCAACTCTTGGGAAACGTAATCCAAGGGTCAGATTCGTTGTTTGCGGTTGTGCTACTGTGTGGAAAAGGACGGCATAGCCAGCCATCAGCAACTTGTGCTACAATCAATCAGGAAATGACCCCAACTGCAACCCATGATCTGACGAACCGATTAACGTCTGAATGAATAAGGCTGGACGATGAAATCCAACACAAGCCTTCACTCAGTACCACTGAACCCTCCGGTGGACAAATATGCCCCTGTTGAGGGCCAGCCATTTCCCGTGAGAATTCCCGCAGAGGAATGCCTACGCTTGGCTGCCAAAAAGCGTAGAGACCTTGAGCCTCAAGATGTCCTCGCCCTGCTCGCTGGGGATATTGCAGCAGAGCGGCTACGGATCAAACAAATGGGAGAGCAGATAGATGCTCTGCGTGCCATGTTATTCGGCAAGTTTGATCCAGCCCCATCCAATACCCTTGCTTTGATTGAACGACTAAACCGTGTTCGTCTGCTGGAACAATCCGAGCTGAGACATAGTCTTGGGCTTTTGCATCAAATGGTGGGTTCCAGACAGGTTTCTCTGCAACTTGATCAGATTGAATTCCACGGGAAGGAAGCTACAATCGCTTTGGGCGGATAAAGAGGCTTAGCGGTGCTGACCATCAATACTTGTCCCCGGCTGGATATCACCAGTATCAAATCCCAGCTGGCAAGCAAGCCAGACTGCTCAAGTGTACACATAAACCTGAAGACCAAGGCTGGATTGGTTGGTTTTGATCTACCTGTTCTCCATGACCATGCGACGTTCGGTATGAGAACCTGGTTGGGCTGTCCCATTTGTCGGACGAAAAGAAAGCACCTATATTTCGATCAGGACCGACTTGCCTGCAGGCAGTGCCTGCACATCGGCTATCTTGCCTGGACCTGGCCGGACAGCTCATGGCGGAAGCGAGTTGGTAGGCCAATGTCAAAGGCATTCAGGCGGGGATTGCGTGGAAAAATGATCTCCCCAGCCAGTTAGCTATCACTCTTGTGTTTGCTGGAGATACTGACCCGGTACTGTCCGCACACCAGGGGCTACATATGTCAGCGTTGTTGACTCACGGCATGGTCAAGTCAGCAGTGTTGAGTGGCTTGGCTACCACCTGGAGAAGCCAGAGATGCTGCACTGTCCAGACGTCTGGACAGTGCAAGGCTTGGTAGTCTTCGTAGCTCAGCTTCGCTATGGCCTCACCGTAGAGCCGACGTTGCCGTCCACCAAGGCTTGTCCAGCCGGAACCAGAGAACGCAAGCCTATACGCAGGCTGGAAGGCCACAGGGAGCACCCATGGGAACCGGGGGTGGTGCATGCATGAGAAGCGTAACCGCCTGATGGAGAGCATCTCGCGAAGGGGGATGCGCTCGGGTAGCGTGAGTCGGCGAGGAGGAATCGCCGACCATGAAACGACACGAATGGGCCACACACGTAGCTGCCTGGAAGCGT
>Ga0181521_10000489_pt1 | contig 48195 bp, 47 predicted proteins | sample PEATcosm2014_Bin_32_FD_119764 | JGI IMG/M metagenome (GOLD analysis project Ga0181521, IMG submission 119764) | Peatland microbial communities from MTU Mesocosm Facility, Houghton, MI, USA - PEATcosm2014_Bin02_60_metaG | ecosystem: Environmental > Terrestrial > Soil > Wetlands > Peat | place... | reverse complement strand
GTGCGGGGATACCCGAGCCAGGTCAAAGGGGCAGGACCGCGAAACATTGCGGTGTTAAACTTAAGATCGAAAAGTTGACTTGGAGAAGGGATCCTGTAGCGTAGAGCCCGCACAGGGCACGTAGGCTTTCAGGGGTTCGAATCCCCTTCCCCGCACCATTTTACAGTAAAAGCTAGGTTATGGCCCTTGATTTGTAATGTATCTAGATTCTAGGCGGTCCATTGCGGATTCGGCTTCCTAGCTCTCGGCTTAAATTGCAGCATTTGCGCAAGTCTTCCAACCACCATGTAACACCCGCGGCAGCATATGCCGACAGACTTTCGTTATCGTCTACATGACCATTTGCACCCGATGTTGCAACAAGGTCATAGGCGGTTGTGTCCACCCGGTGATTTCTAATGAATGAGAGGACCTTTCGCATTTCATCCGGATTCAACTTACTGCCTCGCGCTAATCCTAGAGGAAACACACCTTCCCATCGGACAGCGCGAAGGAAAGGTTCTCTTCTAGGCCATCTGCCAGCCACCCAAATCGGAATGCGGGGGGATTGAAGAGGGCGTGGCAGGAACTGAACATTTCGCACCTCATAGTGTTTCCCGAGGTGACTGAACGGTTCACCGCTCCATAGCCCAACCAGCACCTCCAACCCTTCATCGAGTTTGGCGGCACGTATCCGATCTTCGCCATTCTCGCCAAGAGACGTGAACTCAGCGTCGACGGGATCGCCTAGGCCGACACCAAGTGTTAGCCTACCGTTCGATAGATGATCAATTGAGACGGTCTCGCGTGCGAGTTTCCACGGTCGACGGCGAGCGAGCGGCGTAACTAATGGCCCTATTCGCATTCGCCTTGTATTCATTGCGATAGCTGCTAGAGCAACCCAAGGGTCCGCTAATGGTACGTGTTCATTGTTACTGTATGAAATGTGGTCAAAGATGAAAAAACCATCCCACCCGGAACTCTCCGCCTCAGCAGCGAGTTCAGCGAGTTCTCTGGGCGACCCGCAACAGCTACCAAAATTCGGCACGAGAATTCCGAAATGCAAAGCCCAAACTTACCTGATTTCTTTCGCACGACCCGTTTATGCCAAGACAAGTTTCAACCCATTCTTAAAGCGCACACATCTTCTGGAATAGGAATCCCGTCAGTACCACTAGAGCAGCTAACTCAATTTAGGGTTAGGTTCTTGGTTTCATGTGTTCTGTCGGTTCCATCGGTTCCATCCTGCGCACGCACTGTCGTAGAAACCAGACGGCAAATCAGTTAGGATAGTTTGTCTTTGTCGAGTATCAACTCTGAGTCGGAAAAATTATGCCCGGACATTCTTTTGATTACTAGGAATCGTCTTGTCCTCCCCCCGAGTTCGTTCTCGTAGATTTCGATGACCCCGTCGAACACATCGATAAGTGTCTGCGTTTCCTCGTTGGAAGCTACGAGTGGGTTGAGATAGGCAAGGACTGTAAAGTCTTCGGCTTTGCGTTTGGCAAGAAAGTCTGAAAACCATTTTCTGGCCGTCGCTCTGTTATCAACAAGAAATATTCGAGAGTACGTGAGAAGATCGACTACGAGTAACCTGTTGCCCGTCCCCTGCTTTACGCGCGTCTCCAGGATTCTTGTAAATGTCATATTCAAGTCGGTTAAGCTGTCCACGCTGGGGACCCTGTACAAGTTTGCTGATGGGGCCGATATTTTTGCGGCCTGTGGAGTGATCGTATAGAAATCTTTCCCGTACGTGCTAGCCATGTCCTGAATTTTGCTGGGATCGTTCGACAAATAGAAGGTCGGCATCCCGGCAGATAGAGCCGAGCCGATGATTTTCTGCAGCAGTAGGTCCCTTTCGTCGCACCGTGGTGAGAGCAGGAGGATTGCATTACCTCTTGGTAAGCCTCCCAGCAAAAGGCCGTCCAATTCGCGATATCCAGTTGAGAGTTCACTTGCGGCAGGTTGAGTGGATTGTTGAGGGGGTTGCTCTAACGGCTCGGCTTTTGGAGAAGGCATTTGCTCGACGGTAACTGTAGTAGCTTTTAGAGAAGGCATTTGTTCTACGGTAACTGTGGTAGCTTTTGGAGATGGCTTCTCTTCTACTGTAACCGAGCTCTCAGGCCTTTTCTTTTTTCTCATAAAGAGTACAACTGACCCCAATAGTGCAATAACGACTACCAAAGCAACTGCCCCTACAGTTCCAAAGCTACGGGACGCAGTTACCGGACTAGCTTGTGAGGTCACCGAAGATGAGCCGGATGTGGTGGAAGTTGGAAGAATAATGGGTGTTCCGGTTGTGCTGATGAGGCTTGTTGTACTGCTAGGGCTCACTGTGCTGGAAAGGCTCGTTGCGCTGTTAGGGCTGCCTGCGCTGTTGATCAATATTGTAGACGCCGGAAAACTAAGTTCAACAGTTGCATTACCCGATGGAACACTTGTCGGGCCATTGACAATGAAAACGAAGCAATAGGTTCCGCTGGCCGGGAAAGGAAGAGAACGATAACTATTGCCGAACCCGACCGCGTTCTCCTCAGCGAGAAGGGGTCTTGCGGCCGATGGAAGATGGCAATGTTGGATTGAATTTGTTTCATTTTGTGTGAGGATGTAGAGATTGATCTGAGCATCTGACCCGTATGTCCCCACAACCACACCTCCCTTCACCGCTGAGAAAGCTAACGAACGGACTGTACACTGACTTGACCCTGCAGGTTGCATGAGGGTCATCGTGGTCGTTGCGGCCGATGATTGACTGTTCGCATATGGGACCGAGAGGACTGAGAGAAATACCGCCGCAAACAGAAAGCTAACCACAAGGATTCGGAGATTCATCCGAATGTCAACACGATCTTAACATTGTACGCTAATAAGGATTAAACAGTTCACCTCCGACGGCGCAGTTATAGTATAGCGGATTGAATATTTCTGATCCCTTGGTTGAAGCACCTTGCACGCCCCCCGTATAGTTCGTAGGAGGTTGTTGATTCGAAACGGAGGATCTGCAGTAAACCAAAGGGCGAGACGATCGTGCCTAGATGCGCTTGAGGCAGCATTGAAGGCAATTGATCCAGCAAACGCCGTCCAAACCTGGCTACGAATAGAACGAGGAAGACTTCAGATCGGCGATTTCCGGACGGCACTTCCTTCTAAGATTAGAGTGATGGCGGTTGGGAAAGCAAGCGCCCCGATGCTGGCAACTGCATTGGACATTTTAGGGAAACGTGTCGTATCTGGAATTCTAATAACCCCTAGAAATTCAAGCCTGAAGAACACCGACAAACGAATCGTAACGTTCCGCTCAAGCCACCCGCTACCCGACGCGGAAGGGGTTAGGGCTTCCAAGCGTGTGCTGACATCGATCGATCGGATGCAGGCAAATGAGATATTGCTATGTTTGATCTCAGGCGGCGCTTCAGCGATGCTGCCCGCACCAGCGGCGGACATTACGCTAGAGGACAAACGAACAGTTACAAAACGATTGATTCGGAGCCGAGCGTCCATACATCAAATAAACACAGTTCGCAGGCATTTGTCAGAACTCAAAGGTGGAAGGCTCGTAGAGCGTTGCAACGCAGGAACGATCATTTCACTAATAATCTCCGATGTCCCAGGTAATGTTCTTTCAGACATCGCATCTGGGTTGACCGCGCCCGACCCGACAACATTCCGAGACGCCATCATCGTGTTGAAGGAATTCAAATTATGGAACTTTGCCCCACAAAGGGTTAGGAACCACTTACAGCAAGGGTTAACGGGAAACATTCCTGAAACTCCGAAACCGGGTAATCGCATTTTCAGGAAAGTACACAACTTCGTAGTAGCAGACAATCGGACTGCATGCGAGGCAGCTAGAAGGGTTCTCCAAGAGAAGCATATCCCAACTATGATAATGACATCTTCACTGGACATGGAGGCAAGAAGCCTAGGAAAATTGCTCGCATCCGTTGCGAGAGATAGTGAGCAATTCGGCCACCCTCTCAAGAGCCCGAGTGCAGTAATATTCGGGGGGGAGACAACTGTTGAGGTTGAGGGGCACGGAAAGGGAGGAAGGAATCAGGAGACAGCTCTCGCAACTGTGGAACGAATCGAAGGATTGAATGGAGTCACGATAGCGGCTCTCGGAACGGATGGAGTAGACGGAAATAGTCCAGCAGCGGGGGCAGTCGTAGACTCACACAGCATTATTCGCGCGAGGCGATTGCGCCTTCGTGTTCGCGACTTCGCAGAAAGGAACGATTCTTACAACTTCTTCAGAAAACTAAACGACACCATCGTCACCGGACCAACAGGAACCAATGTTGGAGATCTATACCTGTTAATCAGAGGAAAATGACGAAGAGGAGTATGGCTTCTTAGGAAACGTGCCGTTGGTGTGGTTACGTTCGGCAAACAGAACGAAAAGATGTAGACCGGCTTTGGTTTCTGAGTACCGCAGGGTTTACGGGATTGGGCGGTATTTCACCTTTCAAACCCGCAATTAAATTATCAGCTGCCATAAGTCCCATCCTAGTTCTGGTGACGACCGAGGCGCTGGCGATGTGTGGGACTACAATAACGTTCCCCAAAGTCAGCAACGGGTGGTCTGTCGGGATAGGTTCTGGTTCGGTCACGTCCAAGGCGGCGTAGGAAATCCTGCCAGAGCGAAGAGCCTCATACAGGGCCATATTGTCTACAATGGGCCCACGGGAGGTGTTTACAAGGACAGCCGTTTCTTTCATCTTCTCAAATTGATTCTTGCCGATCAAATGGTGGGTTTCTGGAGTCAGGTTCGTGTGTAACGTTATGAAGTCAGACTTAGCTAGCAACGTATCCATGTCCACGTATTCAATTCCAAGCTCAGCTTCGGCCTGTTTATTTCTCGCCACATCCGTGTAGAGTATTCTCATACCAAAGCCCCCTGCCCTTCTTGCAACCGCTGATCCAATTCTGCCCATACCAATAATGCCCAAGGTCGCGCCGTGGACATCTTGGCCAAGCAATATCATCGGTCCCCAAGTTTTCCATTTGCCCGCTCGCACTAGCTTGTCGCCTTCAACCACGCGCCTTGCAGCCGCCATTAGCAATGCAAACGTGAAGTCTGCAGTCGTGTCGGTTAACACGCCGGGAGTGTTACCGACGATTATGCTCCGTCTTGTCGCCTCCTGAACATCTATGTTGTCAAAACCTACCGCACAATTGCTGATCACTCTGAGTTTCGGTGCTCGGTCCATGAGTTCCGCGTCAACCGTGTCAGTTAGGAGGCTGAGCAAACCATCGATATCCGTGACGTTTTCAAGAAGGACTTTTCTGGGAGGTGGCAGTTCGCCATCCCACACCTTCGCGTCACAGAAAGAGTAAATCCTGTCCATCGCTTCCTTGGGGAGCAAACGGGTAACGTAGACTTTAGGCTTCATTCAATCCTCACTCCGTGACATCTATAGTGAACTCCAAACTTTCTTCCCTCCATTACACGGCGCCACCCTCTTCAGAAAACTAGATTATCTCATGTACACATTCTTGAACTTGAAGACCATTGACAGATTCTGGTGTGTTGGATTTTCTGTTGGGTATTAGGTCTCTCATGACTGTTGGTCGGTTCAGCGTCTACAAGTGCCATTTCCGCGAGGATGTGGCGCAGCATTCCTACTTCACTGCCTTGTACGCCATGATCCTTGCTGACCTGGAACGGAAGAGGGGAGTGAGGGTTGATTCTGAGCGGTTGTTGAGAATGGCCTTGCTGCACGATGCTGAGGAGGCGAGGACGGGGGATATTCATCACCCGTTCAAACATCAAGATAGTGCATTCGCTGAAGCACTGGATTCCCGCGGGCTGGAGTGGTTCGGTAAGCTGCTTGGCGGACTGCCAGAGGGCTTGGTTGGGGAATATGTGGGGTTGCGGAGGGCAGTTAGGGAGACGGGTTCGATGGAGGCGACAATTTTGAAGGCGTCGGATAAGATCGAGGCGCTCCTCTGGGCATACGAGGAATACATGTTGGGAAACGTGCAAGTCCGTAAGGCGCTGATAGTGGAGGATATTCTGCAAAAACTCGACCAAATCGAATTATCCACCGTCAAATTGTTGTCAGCCGAAATTCGGAAGAGACTAGATCAAACACCTCTCTAGTCACCAAGGCAATCTCGCCGTTGCAAGTTAACCAAACACTGCCATGCACTCGGTCGGAAGAACGGCAGGAGAACTCTATTTTAGATCCTCAATACTCATTCGAGTTCCATGCAGTTTCATTATGAGCGAGCGCCTGACGTTTCTGAACTCCTAGTGAGCATTGTGGATAAATTAGGGTTCACGCATGTGCCGAAGAACCGGGTTTATTGTTACCGAAGTTACGGGTCAAAGGCCAGCAATACCATAGCCCGCGTCCACTCGTTACCCAAGATTTGGCAGCAGGCCCTGAGCGAGCCGGCGTATTATGCTGTTGAGGTTTTGGCTGAGCAGTATGATCGCCTCCCCTACGATGAGAAGGAGAAAACGTTGATCCATGAACTCCTACACATACCCAAGAGTTTTGGCGGCGGCTTTCGGCACCACAAAGACTGGGTCACGAGGCGGCGCGTAGAGGAGCTTCACAGAGCGTTAAGGAAAGCCTAGCTTACAGTTTCCTTCTCCTTCGTTTCTTGAGGCTTGTGACTATAGCTAGTACGGCTACGATCGCGACCCACGACAGAAGTTGGGGTTGCGGGGTCTCTGGGATCGGAGTCATGTTAGGGGCTAGGAGGAGGGTCCCCTGGCCTCCCGGGGCGGCAGGTGCGCCGACGACGAACCCAAACCCGTTGGTGAGGAGGTAGATTGAGTTTAGATCTGGGTTACCTGAGAGGGACGGGGTAGGTGTGTACTGGTTCCAGCTAATCCCGGTCCATTGAAGGATAGTGGCCGAGTCCCCGACCGCCCAGGCCTCTTGCGAGGTTACTTGAATGACTGCGTTGAAGTTTGTGGTGACGGGGCCGGCAACATTCAACCATATTGACCCGTCGAAATGCAGAATCGTACCGCCCGCGCCCACCGCCCAGCCATGCGACGAATCGAGGAGTGATACGGAGTTGAGTTGTGAGGTGGTGGGGCTGGCGTAACTTATCCACTGCCCATTCACGCCCTGGTAACGTAGGATGGTTCCCGCATCACCCACCGCCCAACCGTCCGACGCCCCAACCATGAAGACGCTCCGCAGATTGTTCGAAGTGGGGGATCCGGTTAAGCCCCATGAGGCCCCGGAATAGCGTAGGATAGCCCCGTGGTCTCCCACCGCCCAACCGTTCCCCGAATCAACCATGAACACCGACCTGAGAACCCCGCCTGTGGGTGGTGCGGAAACTTGTACCCAGCTTCCGCCCGTGTAGTGTAGGATTACTGGTGTGGTTCCGATTCCGCCCACCGCCCAACCCTCTGAGGGGTTTAGCATGAAGACTGAGAATAGGTCGGAGGTTATGGCTGAGGAAGTTCCACGTGTGAATGAATTTCCATTCCAGTGAACGAGTACAGGTTCACCCGCCCCAGACCCACAACCCCCGGTAGAACAACCAACAATCCAACCATCCCCTGAGCTTGAGAGGTATACTGACTCGAACGTTGCGGAGGGTATGCCCTGCGGGGTCTGGCTAGTTAATGAGATGAGGGTTCCAACATTTCCCACGGCCCAGCCGCTCGACCCCGCGAATGAGAGAGAATTCAGATTCTGGGTTGTTCCGGAGAGGTTCTGTAGAAGCGTCCACACGCCGTTGGAGTATTGGAGGATTGTACCCGCCGCGCCAACCGCCCACCCATGCGTTGAGTCTGTCATGAAAACAGCGTTGAGATTCTGTGTAGTTGGGGCGGGGGATACTGGTCCCGTCCACATACCCGACACGTAATGGTAGACGGCCCCACCTGCTCCCACAGCCCAGCCCTCGTTTTGGTTCACAAAGAATACGGAGTTGAGAGTCTGACCGACGCTCGTGTACATGACCCAACCGCCGCCAGCATACCTGTAAATCACCCCACCCGACCCCACCGCCCACCCATCAGTCGGAGCAGTCATGAAAACGGAGTTTAGCCCCACCGAGGCGGACCCAACCATGTTCCATCCTCCGCCCAGCCCTGCCTGACCCGTCCAATGCCAGAACGCCCCCGTAACCCCATCAACAGCCCACGCATCTGTCGAACTCAAAGCGGAAACTGAGGAGAGTTCCTGTGCATCCGGCCCAGAGAGGCCGGTCGTGATTGGAAACCATGACACGCCGCCCCAATAGAGGGCTACCGCCGTCCCGCTGCTTCCTCCAACCGCAAACCCCGCACTCGGGTTGGGGTTGGTGGGTGGGCCGAAGGATACGGAGAAGAGATCTGAGGTTGTCCCCGAAGCAACCAACGTCCAAGAAGAACCGTCAAAGTGCTGAATCGTTCCAGCGGCGCCTACCGCCCAACCTTCATTCCCGCTTACCAACGCGACCCCGTTTAGATTATCAGTAGTCGAAGCAGCCGGCGCAACTGCACCAGCTGAACTGAAGAGGAGAATGGTGAGTAGGAAGCTAAGCACGATTAGCAGTAGTGGGGTGGATCGCATCTTCTAACCCACGCCCTGATCTGCCACCCAACATATACATTTAGCAGCTTCATCGCCGAGCCATTTCGTCTCTCTAACCGCCGCAAAATTGACGAAGGGAAGTTAGAGAATATGATCAGTGAGCCGCCTGTATGTCGTAGAACCGTTTTAGTGAGAGTTGTGTTTTCCGTAACGAGATAGCCCACAGAGGGGCAGAAATCGTCTCATTTTGAGGCTTGTCAACTATAAGCGAGCGCCCATGAAAAGTAGGGTTGAAACTCTCTCTCAGACGCTGTACGTCTTATATGGTCCGAGGGTTCCGCCCCGTATTCTGCGAGATTTAAGCGGAAATACGCTTCTCTAAGCGGCTAATCAGCTCTCAAACATGTGAAATTCAAGGCCATTCCGCACGTCTACTGTGCATGTGCGAGTGTCCAATCGAAAAATTGACTCCAGGCGGGGTGAGGGTAACGAAGCCGTACACGGAAAACGTGTTGGCTCCGCATAAAGGTCGCTTGATTGCGTGGAGGTGATTTGATGGCTAGAGAAAGTATGCTTACACAGAAGTCGATTATGGCAGACGATACACTCTCATTGCTCACAGGCCAACCAAAAGGAGCTCTACTGAGCTACACCGAACTCACCAAGAGCATGCACCAATACATCCGAAGCAAACAACTCCGACTCAAAGCATGTCCAAACTGCAAGACACAAGTCCCCGGCTACGCGACCTTCTGTGACAAATGTGGAAAAGATATCGCACCTACAGCAGTAGTAGCGAAGTAAAACGCCACATTAAGCCCTAAATTCCCCCGTTTCCCGCTTTGTTTTTTGCGCAATCACTTCTTTGATCGCTGCTAATTCTCTTGAGGCAGTTAGATGAGGCAACTAGGAATTTGCGATGCGTCTTCGTAATTCCTTTTTGTCATAGGATTTCGTAATTCTTTTTGTTTCCCTTTCTTCCCTGCTTCTTTTCCTGTTTCCCTCTTTTCTTTTTTTGTTTCGTAGCGTCCTACTCGATCTGCTCATTCTTGTCAATAATGGTATCCTCTACGAGCTTTGCCTAGCCTGTCGTCTTTTAGAAGGATTCCGGATTAGGATCAGTCGATAGTCTTCGTCTGCACCTCCCTCGACCGCTGATGTCAGATCGTGTGTGTATCTCTAGGTGCTCACAAGCGTACGCGAAGATTATGCAGTTTTCCTACCCGTGTAGGGTTGTGAGAGCCTTTAGAGGAATGGCCTCGATTTTTCGGTAGATTCTCTCGAATTCGTTAGGCTGAGAGCCAGTTTTCAGCAGATCCTCTACCTTAACTCCGAACAGTTCTTGATTTTCCAAGAGGTAAGGAAGGATTAGTTGCCAGTCGTCCTGATCCATCCGCCCCAATTGCCCTCCATTGAGCTGATCAACGCCAACCTTACCCGCGGGATCACGGATGTAGACTGCGCCTCCAGAGGCTAGAGAGAAGAGGTTGCCGCCTGGATATGGCGCATCAAGTTCATGAATCTGACCAGCCTCGAACCGTATTCCATTGACCACAACGAACCCGCCCCCATTCAGTGGATCACCCGCCATGAAAGATTCGGCTAAGTAGTCTAGGCAAGTGCCGTTGATGACCACTCGTGGCCGACCTACCGCGTTGATGAGTGGCCGACCAGCTGCGTTGCCCAGCACATATACCTCGCCGCCTTTCGCGGCATACATGAAAGTCTGCCCAACATCTCCGTAAATGACAAGCTTACCGCTCTTCATTATCTGAGCTACTTGATCTTGGGCGGCTGAGTGAACATAAATTTCAGCGCCATCAAGCCCAGAGCCCAAGTAGTCCCCAGGGTCTCCGAACACATCCAACCTGAAACCCTCGCTTTGCGCGCCCAATCCCGCACCGCAAAACCTCTGCCCACGCCAATCAAAAGAAACTACGTGTTTCCACCCTCCCTTGTATGCTGCAACAATAGCGGACGACGCCGAATCTTCACCTTCAGCAGCGTAATCCGAAACATCCAACACCAACACCTCCTCTCCAGGTCGTGGCGCCCTGAACTCTGTCTTCATCGCGTAATCCGCCAAAACCCAGCCTGAACCATCTGCTACAGAAAGGTGGGGAAAACCGCGAAGAACCGAGAATAAACTTGATTCAGCCTTCGCCCTAATCCAACCTTGCTGGCCGTTTGGAATCCTATGCAGATTGTCGAGCAACCAAGTCAAATATTGAAATGATTGAACCCTATCGGCCGAACTTTTCCCTGCACTATCCTCCAAGTCGTCAAGCAAATTCTCCAACGAGCCTGAGCTCAGCTCGTTCGAACGCAACTTATCTGAGAGAAACGGCGGATCCAATTTCGTAAGGCCGTCCAGAAAGTTGCTGGTGGAATCTTTGGTAATCGAGACTTCTGTGCCAAACTTGTTGAGACACCTCAGGTTCGATTTCCCTGTTGTACGGTCTACTGTAAAACGGAAAGCGCCACCGTCAGTATAGCTGCCGCCGCGCGCGTTCCAGTAAAGATCCGCCTTACCCGCGAACCGAGAATCTTCGGCAGCCAAACTTCTGAGGCAAGCGTCAATTGCTTGACGCTCAGACGCTATCAACCCGATCTTTACCTCTCCGTCTTGGAGAGCGAATACTTGAGGCCGAAGCATGGATGTGTCAGTTATGCCCAGTAGGTGAAGCTGTTCGCCTCCGTTTTCGCTCCGGCCAACGATGAAAAACCATGGGCCATCCGGGGATCCATGGATATGGGTGGTTTGTATCTCACGATAAATGCGCCTCTTCTCTGGGGGCAGCATGTGGAGGTCTCGTTCGGTTGTTGGCGCCATGGCCTCGATCAAGTATTCCATCGGGTACCCGTAGACACGTCTCCAGAGGTCGAATAGGTAGACCGCGACCTCCGTGTCGGTTAGGAAGAGTGGGTAGATGTTTCGTTGCGCTAAGTACTCGGAGATTGCGTGGTAGTTTGAGAAATCTCCGTTGTGAACCAATGCCTCGTGAAGCCCAATGAATGGGTGTGCGCCGCCTGGATGCCACACCTTTCCCTTTGTTGGGTAACGGTGATGCCCTATCCAGACATGTGCTTCGAAGTCTTCCAACTTGTAATAGCGTATGACTTGGTCGCCCCAACCAACGATCTTCAGCACCATTATGTCCTTTCCGTGTGAAAGGACGAAGGCCTTCTTCTCACCTAGAGAAGCGTAGTATTTCTTGTTGAGCGCGTAACTGTTTTGGTAGATGAACTCGTCTTCTGCTACGGTTCGGTTAGTTAACCCGGAACTCTGCATGAACCGCCCAAGTACATCCTCTTTCACTCTGCAAAAGTATCGGCGTACCTCCGGCGGTTTAACCTCTAGACCCTGAATCGTTCTATAGTCGTCAACCGTTTCGAGCCAGGTAGCTGAGTCCACTTCGAGGTGTGGGTAGATGAATTCGTCTTCCACAGCTTTGCTGGCTGAAGGGTCTAGGTAAGCGATCTGGATTAGGTAATCCTCTTGGAGAATGTCTTTGGAGACTCCGAGGCGTTCGGGAGACAGGCCGAGTGCCGCTACCCCTCCGCCTTTTCCGTTTCCACGGTTCTTCATTTGCAGAAGCGCAGTGAGGAAATGCTTTCCAGCGATCGGGACGGAGCATGCTGCGCCGACGACCCCGCAACCTCCTTCCGCCTCAACCTTGCGGGCAAGCGTTAGGCCCTCTATCATTTGTTTTCTAGAGGCGATGATTCTTGATGCCGTGTCCATGCTGTCTCACCCGTAGACGAGTAGGTCGGTTCTTCCCCTGAGTTCTCTGATTGAACGTAGCCCGAGACTCACCAGGATCGTCCGCCATTGCTTAGCCCATGAAGAGTACATGTTGATTATTCTCTGCGCGCCCCACTCGGGGGTGATGAACTGGCTGAGTTCGGGGTCGGTGGTTGTGATTCCGACCTGGCATCCCCTTCCGCGTTCGCAGTTTCCACATTGAGTGCAACCAACAGCCACAGCCTCAGCTGATCCGATAACGCAACCATCGGCCCCAAGCGCGATGGCTTTTGCGACGTCGTACGCGGTTCGTATTCCTCCACTTGCCATAACCACAATTTCGTCTCTAACGCCTTCCCCGACAAGGTAGCGGTGAACTTTCGGGATCGCATATTCGATCGGCATCGCAATGTTCTTCTTCGCGATCTCGGGGGCCGCTCCCGTTCCGCCGTAGCCTCCGTCAATGTGGAGTATGTTCGCATTCGCATAGTAGCTACCAATTGCAACCATGTCGACGTCAACCGGGGTCGAGACTTTGACTGCGACCAAGCAGTCCGGGTTTATGGCCCGAATCCAATCCACATGTTTCCTATGGTCTTCAACGGAGTAAACGCTGTGGAACGGGAAGGGAGAGTAGAGGGAGGTGAAGGGCAACGATTCCCTCATGTTGGCAACTTCCGACGTAACCTTATCCGCCAACAGGTGCCCGCCCAGCCCAGGTTTCGCGCCCTGAGCATACTTGAACTCCACAATTCTCGCGGCTTGAATTGTATCCTCGCGTACACCGAACATTCCCGTCGCGACTTGCGTTATCACATGATCCTTGTACTCAAAGAGAGGAGGAGGGTACCCACCTTCGCCAGTCGAAGTGAATGTGTCCATTCGTTTCGCGGCCAAAGCTCGAGCGAGCATGAAACTCAGGCTGATAGAACCGAAAGACATCCCAGCACCGTAGATCGGTAGTGGGATGGAAATCTTAGGACCGGAACCTCGACGGTTCAGATCAATCGAGAGATCAAACTTCTCGTCCGGGATGCTCGTTTCCGGATGAATGTTCTTGAAGTCGAGTCGGTCGAAGCCGCCCCCGGAGTCGCCTACCTTATACTCAAGTGATTCGGGTGGCTTCCCGGTTGTCGACTGCTCGTATGTTGCAAAAATTAGTTGCGGTGTCCAACGTTTGTTACCGAAGCCTCCAGCTATTCCATATTTGAGGCTGGGTAGAAGCTGGAGACCGCGGTGGATTAGTTTCACGTGTTTCTCGATGGATTCAGTTTCTACGTGCGATATCTCCGAACGCCTCCTTCTCAAGCTCTTCGTTGAACATTGCTCTGCCCACGTCCCCGCGTAGCCTTCTCACATCACGTATTCCCATGGCGCTAAGTATCTCGATGAGTTGATCGTGCCACGAAGAAAGCAGGTTGACAAGTCTCTGTTCACCCCACTCCAAATCGAATTTCTCGGCAGCGGTACGCCCAGATTCAGGCGAGATGCATTCCCCAAGAAATCGTGACTGCAAGGCTACGAGAACTGTTGTATCAATAGCAACAAGGTCGGCTCCGCAGATAATGGCCTTCGGAACGTGTTCTGCCCGAGTGATCCCCCCACTCGCGATAAGAGTGACCTCGTCTCTGAGCGATTCCGTAACGAGTTTCGTATGGACCTTGCGCATTAGGTCCTTGATATGCGACGGTTCATCTTTGTCCCATGATTGTCCGTGGTAGTTGGCTACGAGATGTATGATGTCGATTCCATTTCGCACCAAATCGGTTGCCTTTTCGGGAGAGTGAATAGTTAACGGCAAACGAACAGAGATTGGCGCAGTGGGGTTGACATTCTGGACCTCTTTAACCAGCGATGAATCGTAACTTGCCAATTCAATCGAGCGAGCATCACGGATCGACCCGATTGTATCGCTCGGTTTATCGGTGAAGATTAGTGGGACGAGTTGGCCTCGATTGACTTCGCGAAGTTGTTTTGCTTGAGGGACGGTTGCTATGAAAACTGTACCGGTTCGAAGGGACGCGCCTGCGATCGATTCCAATATGTTTTGACTGTTCAGGTTGGCTGGTAGGTAATCGAAAATTATTGGTAATGATATTTCAATGGTTTTGGAAAATTGCTCCTTTTCCTGGTTGAATTGGATAGACTTCTTTTTGCTGCCGACGTCTACTAGTGTTGAGATGAATTCTCTACCATAGACGCCATCGCGTGTTGGTCTCACAATTTCAGACATGTCTGTCCAGATCGAATCCCAGCCTGGTCCGGCGAATGGGCCTTTGTACCCCATCCCTTTGATTGGTATCCCTCCCGTTTCGGCTTCATACAAAACTGTCGCGACAGGTGAACCGCTTGTTGTAGCGGCTCCTTCTGAAGTCCAGTAAGAGTCTGCGAACTGGTAAAATTCGGGGTTACGGTCGACCGAGCAAACGCCTGGATATTCTTGTACGCATCTCATACACCCCGTGCATTTTTCCTTGATGGGGTGGAATCCGCCGAACCGTCCGCCGAATGTGCCGTAAATGCATGGCCTACTGACAAGAACGCGCCTGTATTCTTTCTTCCGTAGTTTCAATCCATACCCGAGTGTTTCCTTCACAAGAATTCTTGCAAGACCTATCTTGCTTACTCGTGGATCGAATGGGGGTGGGAGTTTTTTCCGCGGTGGTGCGAGTTTAGTTACAATTTTGTAGCGCTGATAGGGAGTGCCAGGTGCTGGAACCATGATACAGTTTAGGCGGGTCGTTTGATGGTCGTCTAGCAAACTTGGCGTTCCAACCCCGTAAACCGTATGAAGCCGCACCAATCTCCCTGAACAAATATAACCGTTCTGGGTAATTTACTGAACATTCATATCTCATAACCTTATATTTGTGGATGAACGTTCAGAAAAGCGACTCGCTTTTGGCGACAATTGGACGATTGAACATCGATGAAGTTGACAAGAAGATACTGAATGAACTTCTTCGTGACTGCCGGAGATCCTATCGGTCTATAGCGCGGCGAGCAGGAGTTTCAGTAGGAACCGTCCTAACCCGGATTCGCAGACTTGAGAAGGCTGGTGTAATCAAGGGATACTCAGCCGTCCTCGATCACGAAAAACTTGGTTATCAATTGACCGTCCTAGCCGAAATCACAGTCTCAAAGGGAAAATTGCTCGAAATGGAGGAAGCGATCGGAAGGCTACCGAACACATGCGCCGTCTACGACGTAACCGGCCTAACCGACGCCGTTGTTCTCGCCAAATTCCGGAGCCGAGAGGAACTAAGCAAGTTCACCAAGAGCCTCCTCAGCATGCCGTTCATTGATCGAAGCAACACTCACGTAGTTCTGACGACGGTTAAGGAAGACATGCGTCTCTTGTGAAATAGACTAAAGGAGGCTTACAGCCGGGGTGGTCTAGGGCGAGCCACAGTGGCTTAAGCTGCATCGCCAACGAACCGTCCGAAAAAAGCAACCAAACAGGAAACGTGTCTTAACCGTCTAAATTATGAGGTGTCCGTTCAGTCGGGCTGTTAAACGACTACCGGCTATGGTGGCGGATTATTCCTGATTCCATCCTTGTAAGCCCTGTGACAGTCACCGCAGAATTTCGGTAAGGGAACTTCTCTTCCCCACAGCTCGCACAGAATATCTTAACCGTCTTAACTGGTTTAGACTTACTCATGTTATTGCACCCAGTAAATCCAGCTCAGAACAAGCCGATTTTCTTTTGCTGTCAAGATTTCTTCTTCAGCCAGTCGTTGAGAGCCTGTTCTATGGCGGCGCTAAGAGCGCCTTTCTTGCCACCAAGTCTCTTCACAACCTCCAATCGCAGCCGCTGCTCAAGATCGTCTGAGATCACTATGAACAGTTTACCCAAGTCCGCACAAATCCTAGTTGGAACTAGCCGAAGCACGCCATGATATATGGGTGCTTAAGACTTTGCATCTTTAGGAATTTGTACTGTTGTAGAGGCTGCCACGGGTTATGTAAAGGTCTAAGGCATTACTATAAAATAGCCTTCCTGATGCGCCTCCTCTAGGAGGGGGAGGATGGTTGGCTTATGCGTCCCGCCAATCAAGCTATCTAATCGCGTGCTTCGGCGCTTTCCTTCAAGTCTTGGCATGGTCGTGGGACGCATTCTCACATATTCCGATTGGAAACGTTAACCATGGGTGGAACCCAGCAAATCTCACCCTCTATGCGGCCGTTGCCATAACGATCATCGGAGTCTGGCGAGGCATCCGGTATTCTCCGAAACAACCTCCTGTTTCGCTCAGCCCGATTCAATTTTCGAACTTAGCAGGGTTGAAGCTCGCGGGAGTTGGTTGCTTAATCGGGATTATAGCAGGCATTTGGAATGGGATTGTTCACGCGTTCTTTCTGAACGGAGCCTGGAGCGCCCCCGGGCATGCGCTGCTGACGGTTGGAATGCTGACTGTGAACCTTGGAATGGTGATCGGGTTGGTGATTGAACACGGGATGATTAGGCACGGGCTCGTCGTAGTGTCAGCCGCCAGGCGACGCGCAGTTGCTCTTTTCGTTTTGTTGAGTTTCTCTGCGATATGGCTTGCCGCTTCTGGTTATTTCATTTATCTCGGAAGGACATTTCGCTCATTCCCTGCGAATTGGCTGGTCGCAGTCTTGCTCGCTTTCATGGCGATATTCGTACTCGTTCCCGCGAAAAGAGTAATGCCGAGGCTTGGGTCGGGCGTCGCCCTGGGGCTTGTTTTCAACTCTGTAACTTACTTCTTCCTTACAGTCTACGCAGGATCGGCTCTCTACATACCTTGGGGGCTTCTTCCCATCACTCTGTTTGATTTGGTCTTGTACATTTTGACTCCGATCCTCGCGTTCAGGCGAGCGATAATCCTTTCCTCGCTGATGGCGGGCTTGTTTTTCTGGGCGACCTACTTTCCTTTCACAAGTTACTTGTTTCCTTGGTCGTTTGCGTTCCAACTCCCAGCCTTTGCTTTGGTTCTGGGAAGTGTGGCGGGAGCCCTGATGGGGGATAGGGTCTACGCTAGCATTTCATCAGTAGTCTTAGGTGACGTTGGGGCTTCGGTGTGAGCGGAAGTTTACTTCTCTCTCGTCACGAAGATGCCTGAGGCAACGTCGAGACTGAGAGGATAGGAATTGCCTGCTACTTTCACCTGCATCGGCCCTTCAAACGGGGCCTTCTCTTCAACCGCGATCTTCACGCCCGGGAACATTCCCAGCGTGGCTAGGTAGCGGAGGAGTTCACTGTTTTCGTCAGGAATCTGTGTTACTATCGCATATTCCCCAGTTTCGAGGTGTGAAAGAGCTTCGCTCTTGAGGGGAGGATAGAGGCCTTTCTCGTCTGGGATGGGATTGCCATGAGGGCAGGTCTGTGGATTCCCAAGCGTCTTTTGGATCGAATTGGCAAGTTCTTCGCTTATGGAATGCTCTAACCTGCACGCCTCATCATGTGACTCAGTCCAACCGAGATGTAGCACGTCGACAAGCAACCTCTCGGCCAGCCTGTGGCGTCTGTATACGGACAGCGCCAGTTTTCGTCCCTCTTCAGTTAGTTTGACACCTTTGTAGGGTTCCCTAGCGACCAGCCCTTTGCCTTCGAGAACTTCAAGGGTGTTTGTCACGCTTCCTGGGGTTATCTTGAGAACCTTTGCGATATCCCCAGTTCGCGCAGATCCGGTCTTGCTTTCTAGGTTGTATATGGTCTTCAGGTACATTTCGGGGGCTGTGAAAAATTCGTGGCTCATAGTCAAACCCTTACCTGACTTTTATTTATCGTATATGGGAGTGAGCCTAGTCGTAGAAAGATTCTTGGCATGTATTATAATTGTTCTATAGGCGACGACCGCTAGGCTACATATCAAACGGGAGATCAGCCGCTTGGTAGGGAGGAAACCAGAAAAGAAACGGTTCGGACGTGACGGCCCCCCGAAGGGTTACCCGAAAGATCAGTCGTTGTACGCCGACCCTGAGAATTGGCGGTACCCGCTACATACATCTTGGCATGCGCGGGCCGCGCGCCGTTATTTCAATGACTCCTCCAACAGGAACAAGTACACTCCCGAAGAACAGGAGTATATTGATTCACGAATCGATCAAGCCCTACAGAAACTCGGCGCCCAAGCCGAGAGAGTCGGAGGCCGAAAACGCCCCTCCCCGGTCACCCCACAATCAGGGAATGAGGAGCGCTCATTGGAACAGCTGTTAAGATTATTCTTGGGAGCTCCTAGGCTTCAACGTGCCCGGGAAACAGACGACTCACTTGTCTCCATATCTCAAGAGAGTTCGGATGTAATTGAGGGCAAGGTCAAGGATTACTCAGTTCGGATTGACCTTGCTAACCGCACAATTTTACACGACTGCCAAGACTGGCGCAACAACGTAGCCTCCAAGAACATGTGTAAACACCTAGGAAAATTTCTGTTGATGTTGGATGAAGAAAAGGCCGCGCAGATTCTCAAGCTGATACTCAAGGACTTAGACAAGTGGTCGTTCATTGCACCGGATACGCCGACTGGTTAGGCGGCCGAGGTTGACAATCTCCGGAGTATCTTCATGATTTCGTACCCGTGCTTTATCGTCCCGAATTTTCCTTTTTTGGCATAAGCCTCGGTAAATCGCATCGATCCATCACTATGAACCCCAGGGCCGGAGATGAGCATTGGTACTGGGTCATCGGTGTGGCCTTTCGCCAAGCAGGGAGTTGAATGATCTGCAGTCACGCAAAGAAAACTTGAACTCAGATCACCAAGTGTTGAAAAGAAACCCGCGTCAATGTCTTCAATAGCTTTCTTCTTCCCTTCAAAGTCGCCGTCATGGCCAGGTTCATCTGGGCCCTTCAAGTGAACGTAGACGAAATCGTAGTCATGCATAAGTCGCAACGCTTCCATCGCTCGATTAGAGTACCCTTCCAGTGACCGGTCAGGAGGAAAAATTCGAGTATCGATTCCGATGACTTTGGCTATACCTAGCTCAACAGGCATATCGGCCACAGCCACGCCTCGAAATCCAAATTTCTGATTGAAAGTCCTAACGTTAGGCGTCTTTGTTCCCGCATCTCTCATCAGAAGAAAGTTGGCCGGTTGATCGCCCCGTGCCGCTCTACTCACATTCACCTTATGGTTTTCCAGCACCGAACTGACGAGCGCGGCAAACCGGTTCACCATATCTGCTGTATCTCGAGCTACTCTAGTCTTGTTTAACGGGACGCATTTGGGAATCGGGGCCGGAAGTTTGACGCCTGCCTTAGCGATTGTTATCTTTCCCTTACGCTCGTACGCTGGGTCTAGGTTCGAGATGGCTGCTGACAGGCGCGTTCCTTTACCGCGGAAGACAAGTGCGCAGCGGTGTCCAATAGTGGACTTGAGCTCGAAGTCGATCAGGCTCCTCAGCTTCGCATTGGTGTTAACCGCCTCAACAAGTTGAGCGGCCTCCTCTCTTGAAACGTTCCTTCCTGCTCTTCGATCTACAATTTGGCCGCCTTTTGCAGTTGCGAAGTTGCACCTCAGCGCCAGATCGCCCGTGTTGAATTCGATACCTGACCCGATCGCTTCGACAACACCCCTTGATAACTCCAAGCGCGTAGGATCGTAACCAAGGAGAGAGAAAACGCCCGCATCACTCTCGGGGGCAACCCCCCGTTTGACTGTGTAAACTATTCCGGTTCTTCCTTTAGTCGTGAGCTTGTCTAGGTTTGGTGTCAACGCAGCCTCCAGAGGAGTCTTGTTCCCATACCCCGGCGTGGGCCTGTCGCCGACCCCATCTAAGACTACAAACAATATTGGATATGCCAAGTTTCCCATCGCCCTTCGAGTTACTTTTGGCGTTCAATATATTGATAGAGTTGAAGCCTGCAAGCCTTACGGTGGACACCCAATGGCTCCTCAGAAGACGAAGACAAAGATCGTCTGCACGATCGGCCCTGCGACTTCATCAAGCAATATCCTGCGCCGACTAATTGACGCAGGAATGAATGTGGCGAGGCTCAACTTTTCTCACGGCACCATCCAGGAACACGCTGCACAAATACGATTGATTCGGACAGCCGCGCGAGACAAGAAGACAACGGTAGGAATTCTCGCGGATCTGCCCGGCCCAAAGATCAGAGTTGGCCGCGTCTCACCGGAACCAGTTGATCTGAGAAGCGGCTCGCAGCTAATTCTTACATCCCGTCACCTCATAGGAAATCAAAAAATCGTTTCCATAAGCCACCCCTCAATTCTCAAACATTTGAGGAAAGGCGATCGAGTCTTCCTTGAAGACGGGACCGTAAGGTTGGAAGTTCTTTCTGCGCGAAAGGAGGAGGCGGTCTGCCGCATCGTTACAGGCGGCTCCCTCTCATCAGGGAAAGGCGTTAACCTGCCGGACAAAGGTTTGAAGCCTGGAGCCTTGACCAGACGAGACGTAGAACTTCTCGAATTCGCGGTGGCAAATGGTGCGGATTTTGTTGGCATTTCATTCGTTACTACAAGCAAAGACCTCCTTCGGGCCGAGCGGGTCGTAAAGGAAGCTAATTCGAACGCTTGGGTAATCGCGAAGATCGAAACTAGGATGGCGGTAGAAAATCTCGACAATGTAGTGAGGCATGCGAATGGAATCATGGTGGCCCGAGGTGATTTGGGAGTAGAGATGGATGTAGAAGACGTCCCATTCCTTCAGAAGGAGATTATCAGTAAGTCGAACGCTGCCGGGATACCGGTCATTACAGCTACCCAGATGCTCGAATCAATGGTAAACAACCCTACGCCCACGCGGGCAGAAGTGACCGATATCGCCAACGCCATAATCGATGGCACCGACGCAGTGATGCTCTCTGAGGAGACTGCTGTTGGTAAGTATCCGGTTGAAGCAGTGAATGTAATGAGGAGAGTAGCTGCCGCAACGGAGAAGAACCTGCCCTACGGAACGCTCTTAGACGCGCGTCGACCCAGTGTGAGGCCGATCGTTCAGGAATCAATCAGTTTCTCGGCCTGTGAAGTTGCCTTTGCTCTAAAGGCGGGTTGCATAGTCGCAAATACGCGCACAGGCCTAACTGCACACCGGGTTTCCAAGTATCGTTCCTCCGTGCCCATAATCGCTCTCACATACAATGTCCCCGTCATGAACAAACTTTCTCTACTATGGGGCGTCTACCCGTACAGAGTGAAGAAACTCGACACGACCGCTGAAATATTCACCGCCGCCAAGACTGCAGCCAAGAATAGTGGAACGGTGAGAGAGGGAGACAAGATCGTGGTTGTCTGCGGAGACCCATCCTCACCGGGAGGAACTACGGACCTTCTGAGAGTTCAGCCGATCTAGCTGCATCGGCTGGAGTAGTTCGCTACCGCCATCGCAAGCCCGCGCACCAGAGTGGTGCGGCTACAGATCTGTTCACTAATGTTAAGAGAACAGTTTATTCAAAGGCTATACCATAGCGTTGGCGAGAAAAAATACAGATGGATTTCGACTCAGGCAGGCATACGATTGTGTCGCGGTGGAAACCTTGACTTTGGGCAAAGAAGCATCGCTGTACCAGCAGCTCCCTAAGGGAAGGGTCAGATGTACAGCCTGCGCACGTTATTGCAATATTCCAGATGGAAAAGTCGGCCTCTGCGGAATCCGAGGCAACCTAAACGGTAAGCTGTGGCTCTACGTCTACGGGAAAATCATCGCGGGCCACATAGATCCAATCGAAAAGAAACCCGTAACCCACTACATGCCAGGAACCAAGATATTCTCAATCGCAACGACCGGTTGTAATTGGCTTTGCTCTTACTGCCAAAACTCCGACATTAGTCAGCGACGTAAGATTGAGGGATTGGATGTGACGCCGGAGAAGGTGGTGGAGATGACTAAGCGTTACCGCTGTCAAGGACTGGCGTACACCTACAACCAGCCTACGATCTTCATGGAGTTCGCGCATGATATTGGTGTCCAAGCCAGGCAGGCAGGCCTGATTAACATATTCGTATCGAACGGATACGACACGCCTGAGACAGTGGCGTTGATGCCAGACTTCCTTGACTGCATCACGGTTGATTTCAAGGGTAGCGGAGAGACGTCATTCGTTCGAAAATACATTGGCATAGCGAACGCCCAGCCAATATTTCAGACTCTACTCGATATTCGGGATAAGACGAAGGTACACATTGAAATTACAGACCTTATCGTCCCGGAGGTTGGAGACGACTTGGGGGCTGCAAAGCGACTTTCTTCTTGGATCTACGACAACTTAGGCCCCGACACGCCGATCCACTTCCTCAGGTTCCACCCGGATTATAAGATGATGAACCTCCCCCCGACCCCAGTAGAGACTTTAGAGAAGCACCATGAAATTGCGAAGAAGGTCGGATTGAATTATGTTTACTTAGGCAACGTTCCAGGACATCCTCTCGAACACACGTACTGCCCCGAGTGCGGGCATGTTGTTGTCGAACGGCTTGGTTTCGATATATCGGCTTGGAACCTTGACGACCGAAACCGGTGTAAGTATTGTGGAAATGAAATTCCAATCGTTGGGCGATTAAGTAAGTCAGTTAACGAGGAACGATTCATGCCAGTGATTATGTAAAATCAATCGGCACTGGATACTTTAACAGTTTTGAAAGAAACGAGCTGACCCAGACTGCGCTTTAACGTCAACAGAGATCTCCCTGAAGGAAGATATAGACTTCAGGAAGTCTTCTCCGGCCTAGAAGATGTTGAGCCCCTCAAGAATTGTATCGGCAACACTGGCGTATTGAAACAGATTTTAGAGGAGACCCAGGTGACCCTGACAGACGAAGACTGGTACATGTACATTAACGATGAGGACGGCAGCTTAGTCGTGGGACTGGATTATCTGAAGACCGGAGATTCCAAACACTTGTACCTTGACGCGATCCATGAGCTGGTTCACGTTAAGCAATTCTTGCAAGGGAAGAATCTGTTCGATCACTCCTACAGTTACGTAGATAGGCCTACGGAGATTGAGGCATACCGATGTTGTGTGGAGGAAGGCCGCAAAATTGGCATGCCCGAAAGTGAGATTGCTGAATATCTTTACGTTGAATGGATTACGAGGCAAGACCATGCTAGGCTCTTGAAAACCCTCGGAGTGAACACGGGGCTTACCTAGTTTCTAGATGTTTCAAGATCTTTGAAAACTATCTACTAAAGTAACGTGGCTGGGCCAGCACGCTCGTCACGAACTCCTGATTCCTTCAATCGTTTCAAGTGTAAAATGAACTCTTGAACGAACTTTCTAGTATACTCCTCCAAATCTAATTTGAGGGCATCCTCGGGGTTAACCCAGACATAGCTTTGGAGTTCTCGACCGTCTAATTTCACGTCCGAACTCCGGGCTTTGCATAAGTAATCCATGAAAATGTAGTGTTCATGTTTTTGATAGTCTTTCGGATAGATTGCCTGCTGCAAGACAAGCAACTCAACTACCTCTGAATCCAAGCCGGTTTCTTCCTTCACTTCCCGGACAATCGCGTCCTCCGCCCGCTCACCGAGCTCAATATGTCCCCCGGGAACTGTATATTTCTCGCCCCACTTCTTGGAGCGAACAATCAAAACCTCGCCCTTCTCGTTTACGATCAAAGCGCCGACTGTAGCTTCAGGATACAGTTGAGTCATACGAGGACGCCATGAAATGTAGTAGGCGGTCGATCAGGTTTTGCCCGTCATCATGCCGAGTACACCTACGACCGAGATCAGCCCACCAACAATCAGAATCAACGGTTCTTGGGTGCGTAGATAAACAAGCCCAGTAAATGTTGCAAGCGTAGCGAGCCCCACCAGGTTGATGAAGGCTAACCTCTGCTGTTCATTCAAATCAACTAACGCCTCTGCATGAACACCCTCACGATTCGCCTAACCGTGTATATTTCTATTCCTCTTTGGGTTAACGCGTCGTTGTCGTTTGGTATGGGATACGGTTTACTTTCGTTTGATCGGATTCTAGCCGTTTGCACATGTAACCATGTTTCGATTCGTGAAAAACAGGGGAACCAGTAAGAGCGAGACGCGCCTTACCTACCCAAGAAGAGAAGAAAGATGAAAGAAAAAAGAAAGATATTCACATTAACGATAGTGGTTGGAATCGTGATAACTATTGTGATAGCGGATTTGATAGTTGACGCACTAACCCCTATGAAGTCTCTCGCTTTCACCTATCGACTAATAGTTAATGTCTGTACGGTCATAATATTTGCGTTAATCTATTGGTGGAAGAAATAAAAACGAGGGAAGAAAGATGAAGTTAGGCCCATACGGTTACAGACATCTTCTTGCGAGGACGCTTGCAATTGTCGCTATAGTGAATGCGATCATCTTGATTCGTATGTGGTACTTCTACCTGACGTGGCAGATAGTCTTCGGAATAACCGTGATGGAGTTGCTTGCAATGTTTCTAAATGTGCAATTTTGGTGGAGTCATAGGGATAAAAGCTCCTGACGGACACATACATCTATCTTGGTGATGAATTGTGTTCTCGCGACTCTACGACCTGCGAAAGCCCACTCTACGAAATTTTATTGTAAGGTATTGTGTCGGATTGACTTTTGTTGCAGGCGTATCCGCGCTCATTGTGTACGCGAATCATGGATGGACTTGGCCTACGGAGATTAACGGAGTTACCTTGAGCCTGCCTGAGTTTCTAGCCGTCATAGTGCTAGTTACACTACCCGTTGCCATATGTATTGACGTGTGGAGAAGCCGGAATCCAAGCAAACGAGAGTAAACAGCCCAAAGCACCAAACGACAACGACGTGTTACACTCTTTGGTGAACGCTCCTTCCGCCTACGACTTACAGGAATAGATAATTCAGTGCAGTTGCAAACGCATAACAGACATCGATGGCTGGATTTCTTTGGCTGACCCCTTGTTCGTTGATTTCCTAAGTTCTGCTGATTGCTCCCCTGATGATACACACCCTATGTGGTCAGGCGGGCTAGAGTCAGCTTGACCGAACAAGCCCCTGTATCCTCACGCTACGATAGGTTCTCCACTGATGTGGTCGCTCTAACAGAGGAGGTGTACGGTAAGGATGCACGCGGCGTACTTGAGGCGCTCCTGAAACCCGTCAACACCTATTACGTCAGATGCAACACCCTCAAAATAACGCCGACTGAACTTCGCAAGAGGCTTGAAGATAGAGGCCTCCGGGTTTACACACACCCTGCCCTGCCCGAGGCTTTAGGGATTAAAGTTGAAGGGCCTTTTGAGATTTCTTCAACCAACCTGCGGATAGTGATTAACAAACAGACCGCGGAATCGGTTCTGCAAGGAGCAAACGTTTACGCGCCAGGCGTGAAGAATTGTTTGTCCATACACACAGGAGATCGCGTGACCGTCGTCTCCGAGATTGGAGACATTCTAGCCAATGGGACGGCCGCGATGAACTCGACGGATATTCTCACATTCAGGAAGGGATTGGCGGTGAAGATTGAGGATCGACGGTACAAGTCTCCCCAAATAAGAGATCTGCCGGAATTCTCAGAGGGCTTGCTGTACCCACAATCACTCGCTGCGATGATCACATCTCACGTCCTCAACCCGCAAGAGGAGGAAAGCATTTTGGACATGAATTGTGCCCCGGGGGGCAAGTTGTCCCACCTGAGTCAGTTAATGCAAGCTTCTGGAAGAATAATCGGCTTAGATCGAAACGCTGACAAAATAGCCCAAACCCGCCGCACAATCACCAACTTGGGTTGCTCTAATGTTACCCTCGCGATACACGACTCTAGATATGTAGACACAGACTTTGCCGATATGAAACCAGACCGAGTCCTGATCGATCCTCCTTGTACCGCCCTCGGTCTCAGACCAAAAATATACGACCAGACCAAACAGCAAAGAGTAGATGATCTAGCGGAATACCAGAAGCAATTCATTAAGGCCGGTAGCCGAGCCGTAAAGCGTGACGGGGTTGTGGTGTACAGCGTCTGCACTTTCACCACGAAAGAATGCGAGCGAGTCGTAGAGTTCGCCGAAAGGGAATGCGGCCTGCATACGGTAGAACAAGTTCCTTTCCTAGGCTCGAAGGGTTTGAAGGTTGGAGAATCAGGAGCCCTCTGCCAACGATTTCGCCCAGACGTAGACGAGATTGGATATTTCATTGCGAAATTCGTGCGCTAACTAGTTAGCACAGGGTTCCCAACACAAATTCTAATCGGATCAGGCGGTGCGATCATGTTCCCTTGATGTACATGAATTTCATATTATTTCGTTGTAATTTGAGGGATTGACGCCAGTACTTGAACGCTAGAAGGGTTAGAAGGGCTATCGATATGGTCTGCACTGGTTGGTACATGGCAGGCCACGTGTAGAAGAACCAACCGTTTAGGTAAACCGCTAACAGCAAACTACCCAAAACTAAACAAACTATCGCGTGGCCTCGCAGTCTCGTCTTTGGACCTAGGATCAGAAACCCGAGTAGGAGTATCGGTAGGATGGTTGCAAGTCCAATGAAGACGAAGGCAGGCACACCAACGAAAGTGTACTGGATGAACACTACCCACCCACCGCTTGCAGACCAATCGAACCCGAACCATGACAATACTAGGCTGGGGGTTACCCCAAAGTAATGGATGCTAGGAACGAATAGGTGCACTACAAGTAATAGAATCATCCATTTCGTGAGGCTTGTTGCGTTCACGCGGGACATATCCTCGCGTACCCCTCTCTAGGAGCTTTGCGAATAATAATCTGGACGCGAGCGCTGAAGGTTCACGATATCGTGATGGGTAGGATTTGCAGCAATGATTTCAAAGGAACCCCGTCGATCTTCGTTTTTCCGCTTTTATTTACCAAAACTAGAATACCGACAGGCTTCGCCTTGGCCTTCCTTAATGTCTGGATGGCAGCTTTGTGAGTTTCACCTGCACGTAGGACTGCATCGGCAATCAGGACTTTCTTCCCTGCAACGCCGTGAAATGAGGGGTTAACTAGGCCCGGCAGTTTTCTTTGAGCAACCCGATGTGGACGCACAGCCGCAAAGGGCTTATCCAATTCTTTTGCGATCGCGACACCCAAAACCATACCACTCCCCTCTATCGCTGCAATCACATCCGGCTCACTGAACTCCGAATTACGGATGGATTCCTTAGCCAAATCAGCCAACGCCTCGGCGATCGCAGTCGTACGCTTCGCATGTGAAGCGAGCGAACTCCAATCGACAAATACGTCATGGGGTGGGTGTATCGCCGCTCGTTCCTTACCCTTGAGGAGCAACCAGACGACCGTATCGGGTTGAACTTTCAATTCATCGGCTATGTCATAGTTTGAGAGGCCTTTCGACTTAAGCTCTTGAGCCTTCCTCACTAATTCATTCGGAACCATCGGGATGACTCACAACCTGGGAGTGTTATCATTTGACGAGCTCTTATAAGACGTAGGTTGCGTTGCAACGACTCTGCGTTAAAGGGCGTAAGTGACACGAGTGGCCGACTCCGCAATGACTCTACCAGGGTACTCGTTCGAGATCCCATCCGCCATAGTCAATGGTCCGATGAAACTTGTCGAGACGATGCTTAGTGCGCAAACCTCTGAACCTGAATGGCTCGAGGAAGTCACGGCATTTACTGATGTTGAACTCCTGAATGGAATCCCAGTCAAGTACAGCGTGAACCAATTCGGCGATGTTGATTCCTTCGCTCTGAAGGTCCAAGCAATAGCAAGTGTTTGGGATGAAAGAATCGCCGAGAGTTTGAGGAACCATCTCGAACACGTTCTCGGCTTGAAGGACGATTTGAATTTCTTCTATAGCAAATTTGCCAATGAAGTCGAACCGTTGTTTTCAACTTTCAAGAGATTAAGGGGATTACGTTTGATGCGTGGCACCGATCTCTATGAAGCTTTGATCTGTTCCATTCTCTCACAGAATAACTCTGTAAGGTTATGGAATCGGACGGCTCGCCTTATGATGCAATATTATGGCCGAAGAGTGGTTTTCCCTGACGGCTCTTCATCATTTCTCTTCCCAAACGCAGAGGTATTAGCGAAGTTGAACCCAAGGGGGCTACGATCAAAAACCTCAATGGGCTATAGAGCCAAACCTGTTGTGTTGGTTTCGCGAATGATCGTCAATGGTGAGCTCGATTTGAGTGAGTTGACTCACCGCACATATGACAATGCGATGGACTCTCTTCTCGAACTTCCAGGCGTTGGCCCGAAGGTCGCTGACTGTTTCCTACTCTACGGAGCTGGCCGTCTTGAAGCTGCCCCGGTGGACGTATGGATTCATAGAATTGTTTCGAAACTGTACTTCCGCGGTGAGAAAGTTAGCAGGTTGAAGACCGCCAGATTTTTGCGTGAGCGTTATCGAGAGTGGGCCGGTTACGCACAGTTGTATTTATTCGACTATGCCCGAAGAATCAATCCGCAAATGCAATCAAAGCACTAGTCCAGAACGGTTAGACGCTTCGCTGCTTGGTCGCTTCCTTGGTGAGAGGTTTTCGTTTCAGCTTCGTTCCGCACACCAAGCATACCTCGGTGTCCCCTGTTGGGTATCTTCTAAAGCAGGCTGGGCAATAGAAAACCCAGTTGAATTTTTGGCGAATACCATAGGTAGCCAATGATTGATAGGCCAAGTTGAGAGATTCCGCGACATTCTGCACGGCGTAATCATCGCTCACAATTACCGGAACCAAGCCTTCCTTGTTAAGGTCTAAGGCTAATGCGAGGATGCTTGTGTCCGTCTTGGAAAGCACAACTTTGTCCCCAAGCATTGTTGCTTTGCTAGAGACTTCTGCTAGGGAGCTAGATGTAGGGGTTTTAATTTTCATTTTACCTGAAGAGCTCGATACCGTTAGCCTGTAGGATGGCCCTGTCTGCTGACGAAGTTCCTCAGCAACCTCAGGAACCGAGTAGCTATCGAATTCCAGCCCGAGTGGATCGAGCCCCATGATCAGCGCGGAGGTATCTAGTACGAGAACTTTCAGGAACTGGTGCGCTCCATTTCGTGAAGTCTAGTGAGGCTTCCCATTGGGGTTCCTTGACCTAACCGGACGAAAGCTGTGTAATGCTTCGACTTCCTAATGCTCAGTTTGACATCTCGGGTAAGCTCTCTCTGAAAACGGCCATCAGCGACAACCAGAGCTTTCAACTTCGGATTAACCATCTGGATAGACAGGTTTCTTTCCATCGAAAGCACGGTCGGCCTTACGAAGTCGAGTGGGCAGATGAAAGTTATCACGAAAGCGTCGACAGATGAATCAACGATAGGTCCACCTGCTGACAACGCGTAAGCCGTGGAACCAGTCGCTGTTGAAACAATTACTCCATCTCCCCTGAATTGCAAGAGAGGCTCGGAATCAACTCCAAGCGTGAGCTCAAGCATTTTAGACGGGCTTCCTGAAGACACGACTAGTTCGTTAAGTGCATCAACCACATGGGTCCCGTTCATGTGAATTGCCAGTTTGGCACGTTTCTCAAGTCTATACTTACCCTTGCTGAACAGTTGAACTGCCCCCAGTGCCCTGTTGGGTTCAACTTCAGTGAGGTACCCTCTCCGTCCCATGTTTACAGCAAGGATGGGCGTCTCCTGATCGGGAATCGTCATCGCAGTCTTCAGCACAGTACCGTCACCGCCCACAGTAACCATCAGGTCTGCCTTGAGATCGCTTAGATCCTTTCCACCACCAAGTCGCCCTCTCTTAGCCAACTCCAATTCCGCAATCACTGGAATGCGTCTCTTTCTCAACTCACGTGCCAGTTTCGCGGCGATCTCTAATGCCTGTGGTTCATCTAAGCGTGAGATAAGGCCGACCGTGAAAGCCAATTTTCCTCTACCGAAGAAACCTGTACTTATTGCTAGGATAATTAAGTGATTCATCTAGCCTGCAAAGGATAGCGAGGGGATGCTGGTGAAGATCTCTAAGGCTACTAGGAAATTTGAGAATTGGCATAGTAAACGAACCCCTATTGTCCAAGCGGATTTGGATCTAAAGCATAAGCTAATGACGGAACACCCATTCACGTTTCTGCGTGCTACTTTTTACCGTTGGGCTCAAATCTGGCCTGAGGTTTGCCCTGAGCTCGCAAAAGCACCAACTGTGCTCGCGGTGGGTGATCTCCACGTCGATAACTTCGGAACCTGGCGCGACAGCGAAGGCAGGTTGGCATGGGGGATCAACGATTTCGATGAAGCCTATCCCATGTCGTATGCTAATGATTTGGTCCGCTTGGCTGTCAGTGCAGATCTCGCCATCAAATCCGGACACCTAAAAATCAATAATGCCCGCGCCTGCAAGGCAATACTCGGTGGCTATCTCGCAGGCCTGAGAACAGGTGGAGTCCCGTTCGTCCTCGAAGAGAATCACAAGTGGCTTCGGCACGCAGCAACAGGAGAGCTTCGAAACCCCGCTCACTTTTGGACCGAGCTGGATAGACTAGCGACTGTGCCTGACGTGCCTAAGAGCGCTAAGAGGGCACTGGAGAGCATACTACCAGAAGACCGATACAGGACAGTGCACCGGATCGCAGGAATGGGAAGCCTTGGAGGCGAACGATTTGTGGCTCTTGCCACCTGGAAGGGAGGCCGAATAGCCCGTGAAGCCAAGGCCTTAGCCCCTTCAGCGTGCATTTGGGCCAATGATCAAAAAGGTTCAGAGAGAATTTTCTATGAAGAAATCATCGAATCTGCGTGCCGAGCCGCTGATCCACTAGTTCGAGTAAGGGGACGTTGGCTTATTCGCCGGCTTTCCCCTGATTGTTCAAGAATCGAACTAAACCAATTACCCGAGAAAGTTGATGAAGAGCACCTTCTGTGGGCGATGGGATTTGAAACCGCAAACGTTCACTTGGGCAGTAAGTCTGCGGTGAGTGATGTACGTCGAGATATCTCTAGAAGGAGACCCGATTGGCTGCTTTCAGCAATGAGGAAGATGACTGCCGCCGTTGTCGAGGACTACGAGGATTGGTGCAAATTACGATCCTAGGGTGAGCCCGGTTTCGAACTTTGGTTATCTGTCGCCTGATCGGATTTGTTGAGGGTACCTCCCCGTTGCTTGTAAGCAGCGTCTAAATCGTAGATTGTTTTGAATTCATTTTCTCTTCCAATCAATTCGGTGATCTTGTATCGGCCAAACTCAGTCCAGACGCTATCCTGAATCTCGACCAAGACGAGGCTAATTCCTCTTTGTTTCAGAAGCCCGTGGATCTCACGCAATGCTGCGGCTGCTGAGAAATCAACATCATTCATAGCGGTCCCATCTAAGCAGAACCAAGAAATCGGTGAGCTTGCGTCAGTCACTAACCGGATGACCTCGTCCTTGAATCCTTGGCAGTTTGCGTAATACATACTATGGTTGAATCGGTAGACGATCACACCCGGAAGAAACTGAGCTCGTGCTGTGGTAGGAAGCCACCGCCATTCTCCTTTTTCGTTAATTGAAAGTATGCTATTGCTCGGTCTATATCCTCTGCGGGTATGGTCGATGAGTGATAACGCGATCGCGAGAAGAATTCCCTGCTCGACCCCAACGAGAACGACGGTCACAGCAGTTGCCATTGCTACCCAGAACTCACTGGGACGTTGCGCGAAAATCTCCCGCATTTCCTTAACGTTCACCAACTCAACCGCTATGATGAAGACAATTGCTGCAAGAACCGCGATTGGCATGTATGAGAGCGGAGCAGTTATGAACAGTAGAACCGCAACGACGATTCCAACGGTCGTGAGTTGTGCAAGTTGACTACGACCTCCAGCGCTGTCAACCATCTCGGTCTTAGTTGGGCTACCATTCACGACGAAAGCCCCGGATAACCCAGCCCCTATGTTAGCAACGGCCAACCCGATTAGGTCCATGTTCTCGTCGAACGGTTCGTTGTACCGGGTCGCGTAAGCCTGGGATGTGGCCGCACTTTGGGTCAAGATTACTATGAACATCACAAGGGCGGTAGGAAAGAGCCGTTGAAGTATGCTCAAACTTATCGGCGCGTTCGGGAACCCTAGCCTAGGCAAACCGCTAGGAATCACCCCGATCATAGCGACGCCGTATGAAGCGAGATTTAGAGTATAGCTCGCAATGATTATGCAAATTACAGCGATCAACGCGATCGGAATCTTCCGCGAGATTCTCCGGATGCCAAAAATCATCACCAATACCGTAAGTGAGATTGCTAAGGAGTAGGGGTTCACCTTGGATAATTGCGCTAGATCAATGACGAGTTCTTGTACTGGACCATTACCATGCGAGGGAATTCCGAGCATAGCAGGAACCTGCCCAATAGCGACCTGAACCCCCACCCCTACAAGGAAACCAACCAACACCGTTCGCGAAAGAAAATCAGCGAGAAAACCCAACCTGACCAAACGAGCACCGATCAGCAATAGTCCAGCCATAAGCGCCAACAGACCCGCGTATGCCACGTAGTCCGGAGAACCTATGGTAGCGATCCCGACCAAACCAGCTGCCAAAACAGCTGCCGTAGCAGAATCCGCCCCAACTACTAGGTGACGCGACGACCCGATCACGGCATACAAGGCCATCGGGACGAGGATGGTAAAGAGACCGGTAATTATGGGAGTACCGGCGATTCTTGTGTATCCCATAACTTCCGGAATAGCAAGAGTGGCCAGCGTGACTCCAGCGAGAATATCCTTCGGAATCTCAGACTTGCGTAAGGGAAGTATCCCCCTGAAAAGAGGGGACTTAGAATCTGAACTCTTGTTGTCTACTGCATTATTTTGAATCTAACTTCTACTCCATTCCAACAACTGCATATCGTAATTCTTAATCAACCACTCTGAGCATATCTGTTCTCATAATAGGCATTCTTGGACTTTTCAATAACTGCCTTTTGTTTATTCAATAGCTACTACCTTCTTTGAAGTTTGCCGATGTCTTACGAGCAGCCGACGACCTATTTCTAAGTACGCGAGTCGTAGCTTATCTGAGACCGGCAGTTTCAACATAGCAATAACTTTGAAAGAATCTTGACGCTTCTCCAGCGTAGAAGCCGCATGGATGCAACCACGGCCTGGCTCGTAGACCCTGTAGAACCTGGTGTGCGAGCCCAAGCACTGATGTACTTCGCGGGACGGGCACGCGACGACCCGGTTGTGACTTCGGCGCAGAGAGAATCACTTGTCCGAGGCTCAATCGCTAGAATCCTCGACGGCCTCACACTCCCCTCCGACCCCAGCGGCCTTTGTGAGCCAAAGTACAGCGCGCCCTATCACCGTCTCGTAGCTCTCGCCGAGATGGGCGCACCTAGTCGTGATGGGCGCATAATCAAGATCTTGGAAGCGTGCCTCGACGCTTTCGCTAAGCCTGATGGAGGCTTCGGACGGAGTAACAGCCACCTCTGTATTACTGGGAATATGGTGCGCGCCGCGACGCTCTTTGGCCGCGGCGACGACCCACGCGTGAAGAGAGGCGTCGGGTGGCTTCTCGCGCAACAGCGCGCGGGTGGCGGTTGGAACTGCTTTCCGGAGGATGAGCCAGGCAGCACGGTCGATTCATGGGAGCCGCTTGCCGCTCTAGGGACGACCCCCTCGTCCCAACGCTCGCCAGAGATTGAGCGCGCTATCAAACGTGGCGTTACGTTTTTCCTCGAACGACACCTCGGCGTCGACGCCGGATACGAGCCTTGGCGCCGCATCCACTTCCCCAGGCATTACTACTACGATTTCCTCCTAGGCCTTGAGCTCATAACGAGCCTCGGCGACCCGCATGATGCACGCCTTAAGGCCGCGCTCGACTTGCTCTTTTCTAAGCGCTCCGCGGACGGTAGGTGGGCGCTCGACGTCACGCACCCGGATGGCGATCCGGAAGGTGATCCACCTTACAAGCCAATCTATGCCGAGATGATGAGAACTACGGTGCGTCTCGAAGTTGAACCCGCTGGCGTACAGAGCCGTTGGGCCACGCTGGCGGCGATGCGTGTCCTCCAGAGGGTTGGATATGCTGGCGCCGCTGACCTGAGACCTAGCGAACCGTGAAGGCCCCTCGCCACTAATTCCTTGTGCCGTTTCTTGACGAAAGCATGAGGTGATGCGGGAGACTTCGACAATGTCTTTTATATTTCGCAGATGGTTTCTTGAATTGTGTGTAAGGACTCTTGTTCGGAAAACTGTTACTCTCCGTCCTCATATTGACAGTCGCAATCTCAGCAGCATCATACGCGTCGCCTAGCCTCACGCAGACTGTAAACACCATAACAGAAGTCACCGCGAACCCTGTTACGACGAGTTATGCCCTTCAAACACAGACTAACGTAGTTTCGCAATTTACAAGCATGGTGTCCTCTCTATCTTCCGCAACAGGTGGCCTAGTGAATATACCCGGCTTCCCAATCGAGTCAATTCTTCTGGGCGTTGCCCTTGCCATGGTATTCTTGCTGGCAAAGCGGTCGAAGAAGTAATAGCTTGACCTGAAACTATTCTCGCATTCTAGACAGTCGTTGAAGGCTCTTCCCCCGGATAATGCTGCGGTTATGCAGCAGAAAACAGCTTGCTTTACCGAAAAACCAGTTGGTCGTGTAGAGTCAGTTGTCCAGTTTTCCGTCTCACAGCTTTCTGACAATGTGGGCACGGTTTGAAAATAAATGAACGTTTGCGGAGTACTGTAACCTGAATCCATTCGCCGCCACGGTTGTTGCAGTACCTGCATTCAGTGTCAGACATATGCGATCCACCAATCTTAGCTTCGGAGCCGGTCAAGTCTTAGGGCCTCGCTGAACAATAGGGCCCTAATGGGCACTGGAGGGTAAAGTGCCGAGAGGGAGGGAAGTAACAGAACCGACTTTCGTTTAGCCTAAATTTCATTTTATGGTAGTGAATCCTAGGACAAGATGTATCCCAAGCGATGCGGGAACCAAGCTGGAATCTATGATGCAAACCGCCTGTTGTAAAGCGAATGACAGGCACCTTCCCACATTCGTCATGGATAATTTTGTGCGACGTTGGTTCTTTCCCCCGAAGAAGAAAGTGTCAAAATTCCTGTCAGTTGGTAGTGTGGTCGCCGATGTGGGCTGCGGGCCAGGTTACTTCACGATTCCAATGGCCGAGCTGGTAGGGTCGACGGGGAAAGTTTACGCGGCAGATTCTCATCCTAAATCAATCAAGGTACTGAGATCGAAATCAGATGCACGTCGACTTGGGAACGTAGTTGAGGCACATACCACTTCTGCTGCAAACTTGGGCGTGATACCTGATCGGTCGGTTGACTTTGTGTTCGCAAACGCTGTCATTTGCTGTATGGTAGATCACGCCGGCGCGGTTGCGGAGATCAAACGTATTCTGAAACCTCAAGGATTAGCCTACGTCAGCGTTACAAAATTGTTCAGAAAGAAAGACCCTAAGGCGGTTACCAAAGAAGAATGGAGGCGAATATTGGAGGGGTTCAGGGTTCGTGAAAATGGTGAGGGCCTCCTGAATCGCTGGGCCACCGTATCAGTCAAGAACGAAGTTCACGTATCATCAATCGCAGATACGCCAAAGGCAAGTGTCTAGTTTCCCCCGAAGAATGCGGGACGAGTTAACCTTTTAGACGAAGAGTGGACGTAGACTGCATTCGAGTTTAGGCTTACGGGCGAACAACACTGAGCAAACCAGTAGACATAGGGGACCTAAAGATCGGGCATTACGTAATTATCGATGGGGAACCTTGCAAGATTGTGGAGTATGAGAAGTCAAAACCTGGAAAGCACGGGGCTGCTAAGGCCAGAATTGTAGCGATCAGTGTAACAACTGGTACGAAGAAGAATTTGATCGGCGGAGTGGATTCGCGCGCAGAGGTGCCAATGATCGAAAAAAAGACTGGGCAAGTCTTGGCTTTCGTAGGTAATAACGTGCAGGTTATGGATATGGAAAGCTACGAAACTTTCGAAACCCCCGCTCCTGAAGATGAGGAGATCAAGTCCAAATTAGCGCCCGGCGTCGAAGTTGAGTATTGGCAAATGCTCGGCCAAAACAAGATAATGCGAACCAAGGGTTAATCCCCCTCTACCAACCTCCAATCGTACGTGCCCTTACCATGCCGTTAGTTTCTCAGATCAAAATAAAGAGACGAATGACGGTCTCCGACCTAGCCGAACAGATGGAGGCCGCGAAAGTTCTTGGTGCAGGCAGATTTGGCAAAGCCGCAAGCATACTTGCCGAAATGTTCCGAGACGAGAATTACACAAATATCATCTCTCTCGCCGGGCCACTAATTCCAGGAGGCCTTAGAACCGTAATCAGAGATTTGGTGGATGAAAGATACGTTAACGCTATTGTTTCAACTGGGGCGAACGTCACACACGACGTGCTCGAAGCGTTAGGACACAGGCATATCGTCGGATCCGAAACCGCGGATGATACTAAACTTAGAAAACGCGGTCTATCCAGGATATATGACCTGTTAGTAACTCAGAAATCAATTGAAGCGCTGGAAAAGGCCACCTACCGAATGCTGAACCGAATCCCCGAGTCGAAGCGGAGGAACATCGGAAGCTACGAGTTGTTGTGGGAATTCGGCAAACAGGTTAGTGATAAGAACTCACTTCTCCACACCGCTCAAGCTCGCGGAGCGCCGATTTTCTGTCCCGGCATCTTCGATTCGATGCTCGGCCTCCACCTCTGGACCTACAGTCGACTCCACACACTCTTTGTCAACCCGTTCAGAGATTTTTCAAAACTCGTCGATATGACGTACGAGAGAAAGAAAGTTGGCGTAGTAATTCTTGGAGGAGGAATGCCCAAACATCAGGCCCTGATCGCCAACACATACAGGGGTGGCGTCGACGCCGCCATCCAGATCACTCTCGATCGAGCGGACGGCGGAGGATTCAGTGGCGCCCCCCTTGAGGAGGCCATTAGCTGGGGGAAGATCAAAACGCCGAAAAAACTTGTAACCGTGGTGGGAGACGCTACTGTTTTGTTTCCTTTACTTACCGCAGCCGCCCTTGACCGAGTTGCTAGGTAAGGTTCGGCTTACTTCGTTCGAGGTAAATGTACTTCCAGTAGTCCGCGTTTGAATTTTTTTGTCGCACGTTTCTCGTCGACAGGGACGGGCATGCGGATCATTGCGTGGTAGGAGGTGAATTCTCCGTGTCTGTGTTTTGCTCCGAGATCATGGAACGTGATCCGTTTAGTCGTCTCTGCATAAACCTCAATCGAATCTTTGGTGGGGAGTTTAAGTTTCACGGATTTTTGGTTTACGTAGGGCAGGTCGACCGTTAGGACGACTTCCTCGGCGGCTACGAATAGATTGTATAATGGTTGGATGGCGGAGGCCGCGGCGTTCCACCCTGAGCCATGAGGCGGCGACGTATTGACCCTTGATTCTGTACTCATGACCTTCACCCATAGAGAGGGGGCAAGTCGTATTCATGTGATTTGTTCATCTTGTTCATCTCTTCGTGTGTTCGATGCATCATATCTTTACTGCGCAAGCGAATTTCCTCTCCCCTCTTCAGGAGTTCCGATACATCGACCTTCAAATCTAAAATCCGGTTAACCGCTGTCAAAGCTGCACCGGCGGCTTCTGGGTCAGGGTAATTGTAATGTGATTGAGTAAGCAATGTGATTGCTGGCAGGCCAGTTTGGGCACACTTCCGGAGAAGCAAGCCGTACGCACCAACGATGTATCCCTCCTCTAAGATCTCAGCCGCACCATGCAATTGAGGTTCAAGCCCCTTTGCTGAGAGGGCTGCAAACACTTTGGGCACGTCTATGTCCTGTCGATTGGCGACAGCCATTCCACCTAACGAAAGCATCAACCTAGCATTCTTGGCGCGAGCCCAATCCACGAGGCCGTTGGCGAGAGGACGGATGAGTGAACCTGGGATGACGGTCTCGGATATCACAACCACGAGCCCATCGCCCGAGAAGATGCGGAAAGGTGCTTTAGGTTCCCCTCCATGAAGCACGATCATTGGTGGCAGTAGCTCTGATTCTATCGCGCCGACTTCTCGAAGTTTCAGATCACTGATTATGTGTGAAGCCGCGAGGAGACCAACGAGACCTACGTCGGGAAGACCGTTAATGACCACGGCACCTTTAGGAATTGAACCAGTTTCAATGATTTTTAACCCGTCATTCGCAGACAGGTTGGCAGACATCAATCAGAACCTTCCAACAAGAGACGTTTGAAAAGCACCCTTGAGCGGCTAATTAAACGGTTCGACTGCCGCCGCCAAGAACTTTTAGGCTACGGTCAACAACGCATGAACTTGTTTCAGAGCGGAATAGAATGAGTGCGCCTGAAGGCCTGGGTAAATCGCTTAGGGACGCAGTTAAGAAACTGCTCAGGCTGGCGGTGGTCGACGAGAAAGCCGTCAAGGAGCTAGTACGCGACCTTCAGCGGGCACTACTTCAATCCGACGTTAACGTAAACTTGGTTCTGCAGATTTCTCAGGCAGTGGAGAAGAGGTCGCTTGAAGAAAAGCTACCTCCCGGAATATCGCGCCATGATCACGTCGTCAAGGTTCTGTACGAGGAACTGACACGATTCCTTGGGGAAGAACCGGCGAAACTCACTGTCGAGCCGGGTAATAGGCAGGTAATCATGCTCGTCGGAATTCAAGGGACTGGCAAAACGACCGCATCGGTCAAGCTTGCTCGATTCTACCAGAAACGCGGGTTACGGCCCGCGATCATTTGCGCGGACACATACCGACCGGGCGCCTTCGATCAGCTTAAGCAACTTGCTGATAGAGTAACCGTCCCAGTGTACGGCGAACCGAACGGGAAAGAGCCGTTGAAGATCGTTAGGAAGGGAATGGAGCAATTTGCGAACGAGAAATATGATTTGATTATTGTGGATACGGCTGGGAGGCACAAGAACGAAAAAGAACTCATGGACGAAATGAAGGATCTGGCGAAACAAGTTCAACCTGATGAAATCATCCTAGCAATAGACGCCTCGATCGGGCAAGCAGCCACATCACAAGCAACGGCGTTCAACGATAGCACTAAGATTGGATCCATCCTTGTGACGAAACTTGACGGCACAGCGAAAGGAGGAGGCGCCCTATCCGCAGTAGCAGCCACACATGCGAAGATCAAATTCATTGGGACGGGTGAAAAGATCGATGACATAGAACAATTCATCCCAGCCACTTTCGTTGGGCGACTTCTCGGAATGGGCGACATCAAATCGCTCGTTGAGAAAGTGCGAGAAGCACAAGTTGAGATTCCCCAGAAAAGGGCTAGAGCGTTTCTAGAGGGGAAGTTCACCTTGAAGGATATGTACGAACAAATGGTGGCCGTGAGAAAGATGGGTCCGCTCAAGAAGCTCGTGGGAATGGTGCCCGGCGGGATGAACATCCCAGACGATGCCATGGAAACCGCAGAGAAGAGACTTGACGCTTGGCGTGTAATTATACAATCGATGACTAAGGACGAGATTGAAGACCCCAAACTCGTTGATTCATCCAGAGCCAGGAGAATTGCTCGCGGCTCGGGAAGATCCGATAGAGACGTGAAAGAAATGATCAACCAATATTTCATGATGAAAAAAATGATGAAAAGCATGAAACGTAGGGGCGGAGCCCTGGGAAGAGGCGGCAAACTACCTTTCCCTACAAGATGACAGCCCGCGACGAAGAGATTTGAAATCACTCGACCCTTTCTGTGATTGGTATAGTGGTGTGCATACACTCGACCGAAAATAGTGGGCTACACTAGGAACTCATTACTTCAACCGAGCTAGAGCCACAAAACTCTACCACTGAAACCCTGGTGCCCTTTCAACCGCGTAGTGCTAGTACCACATATCAGAACGTCAGCTGGTTTTAGGGCTGCAAATGGAGATTTTCACATCTAATAATCGACGGAAAGACGCTTCCTCCACACAATCTTTCCAAAGCACATGTCAAAGCAGTTCCTTGATCTCGATTGCACTGAGGCGGTTCGCATTTGACTGCCAATATTGTTCTCATAAGCAAAACCTGCATGAGTGGCTACCACCATGAATGTCACATTCGCTGCACATGCTCCTGTCACACGTGGGCCTCCGCTCAATCGCTCTTGCCACAACGGCTAAGACCGCGCGGGGCACACAAAGACCGTTGACTCTTACGGTTCTATTTCACCCCAGAAGAACGCAACATTACGACTTAGTATGTTTGGGCCTAGTAGTGCGCACACACATTTTTACGACGAAAACTGACGGCTCAATTTCGGGTGCTCGCATCACTATACCCGGCCGCCGTCGATCTGCCCATTATGAACTTGACTGTTTTCGGTAACGTGAAGTTGTCGGTTGACGGAGTAACCTATGAAAAGTTGGTTGGCAACTTTAGCGTTACCCTTCAGAACTCTTTAGTAGTCTGGATTACGGATAGAACGCTCCGAATTATACCGTAAGGCATATTAGCGATTAGGTCGAGGTGTTGCGTCATGAAAACATTTTGCGCAGCATTTCCACTTCTTCCAGGTAAGACTGAAGCTGGGAAAGAATTTGCGAAGGCATGTGTTGGAGCCAGACGCGCCGAATTTGCCGAAGCTCTGAAAACACACGGCGTAACGAAGGAATCATGGTTCCTGCAGAAGACTCCCCAGGGTGACATGATGATCGTTCATTTTGAAGCCGAGGACGTGGAGAAAGCTTTCGAAGCTATAGCCACGTCAAAAACTCCGTTCATGGTATGGTTCAAGCAACAAGTCAAATCAGTTACCGGAGTCGACCTAGAACAGCCCAGCGACCAGCCGCCGCCAGAAGAAATCGTGCACATGTAAGCAAAAATCAAGAATGACTCACCCCGCTATTCTGCAGACATACGCATCACCTCGAAAATTGACTGAGCGCGGGGTCAAACTATGATTTACTTTACGCGAGTCATCGTCGCGCCGTAGGTATTTTCATGAGATCTCTCTACCCCCTCTTCCGGCCTCCAGCCGCCTGAGAGAACATTTCCGTCCTCGCTGAATCTGCCCGTATACTTCGCACGAAATTCTTCCGTCCAGTGCGTTACGACATCTCCCTGAACATCCCAATAGTAGCGAGCTACAACTTCTCCCATGTTGGAGAAGACATATGAAGAGAACGTATCCGTTGATGCATCATAACCGACAATCTCCAGAGCGTGAACCTTAAGACCCATAACCTCTATCTCCCCGCGTTGTTGAAGGAAAAATCCACCCGGCAACCAATCGATAGTAACCCTTCCGCTTACGTTATTGTCTTTCGAATCAAGCGTCCGACCTTCTATGATCCACGTGCCAACTAGTCTTTCTAGTCGCTTTAACGCGGGGTTTGGTTTTGGGAGGTCAACCACCATATTGATTCATGATGTTTCTCGCCGAGGATGAATCTTAAACATTCCTCAAGCATCCTCGTTCGTTCGATTTGTGTGTGTGGGTATAGTGGTGCGCGCACACACAAGAAAACAAGACTGGTTCAAATTCTGTTGCTATCCAATGACTTTAAGACCAATACGATCGGAGAGGAGATAACCGCAGGTGCATTAGTTTGGATTTTCGTTTCGTCTACACCGGTATACGAGTGAAGAATATGGAGGAATCTCTGAAGTTCTACACCGAGGTGCTAGGCATGGTCATCGTTGAGCCTCTTGAAAGCATGGGACCAACAAAGGGCAGCGCCGTCACACTCAAGAGTCAGGGATCGGAACAAATCTTAGAACTCAACCACTACGAAGACGATAGTCCATTCTGTTCAAGATACGTAAACGGCGAAGAGCTTGACCACATAGCATTCGACGTCCACGACCTGACGGCCACAGTTGAAGAACTCAAACGAAAACGTGTTGAAGTATTGGTAGAACCGGGAGCGATCGGGGGAGCGATCGGATGGAAAGAAGCCTACGTCAAAGACCCAAACGGGATATGGATAGAACTACTAGAACGAAAGTAGTCTAAGTGTGTATGTGGTATCAATGGTCCGAGCAACAGAATTTGAACTCGTTTTCTAGAGTACCATCAAACGCTATGTAAACCAGGTTAGACTGAATTCGAGGAGGAAGACGAACGAGAAGAGTAGACCGGAGAATAGATACGAGAACCATAACGACGGCTTTCAATAATGTTCTACAATCTTCTGTTCGTACGCCGAACACTTTTTCTACTTAGCATAATGGGAATTGGTCAGAAAGGATTGAGGGTGATTTGTCGATTGAGACCTAATATAGGCTCCACGCTTCTTCTACTGGCCCTTTCCACTGTCTTGCTCGCGCAGAGTGTTCACGCCTCATCGCAATCGGTCACGCCAAACGTAGTCGGACCATTGCAGGTCACAAACGCGACGGTTAGTCAAAGTGTGAGCTCCACTAATTCATCTACAACGACTTCGGCCAACAGTACTGCGAATGCCACCGCCGCAATTGTTACACGACAGACAACAAATGTATCCGATGCATTTGCTAGCTTGCAGGTCCAAGTGGCAAGTATGAGCGACCAGATGAGCGCCTTAAGTTCCTCGAATAATGCTTTGAGTCAAGAGGCAAACATAGAGGAATGGGTTTCAATTATCAGCGTTGTTCTAGCCATTCTTGCCATTATCGCTGCGTTAGCAATATCCAAACGTTCTGACTCTAATTTCAGCGACCTCTCAAGCCGAGTCTCGAGTTACGAAAGTGACTTGAAAAACCGGAACACAACTACACAGTCTCCTGCTTCGAAGCCGCCTACGCCCACTACAAGTAAGCCAGCCCCACAAGCTGCCAAGTCGCAGCCAACCACAGCAGGCTCTAAGGTAACCGCTCAAGCCGCACCTAAAGGAGAAGAATCAAATCAAACCCCAGCCTCCACGACGACAGCTCCCAAAAACTCTCCACCCTCAACGCCGAAACCATCACAGATCCAAACCCAGCCCCATGTCGGGGCCGTTGCACCTGCGCCAGAGGACCAGCAACCAACTCAACTACAAGCGCAACCGAAAGCCCAGGAGCAGCCGGAGAACGAAACTTCGGCAACACACAAATACAGACCTAAAGCTTGGGGCTCCAAAGTTACCGATTAACATAGCAGCGGTCGAATTTTCGATACTTACTAGTTCTCTGACTAGATAGCTAGTGAACTTTGAGGTTGCATCGGGTCTTCAACAAGAATATGCTTGAACTCTTCGCCATATTCAGTGTGTGTGCGCACCACTAGACCCCCACACACCAGAACGACCATACGCTCAGCGCGCATTCGGGCTTGCCAACCGCAGAGAACTTACGCAAACACGCCTAGAGACTTTTCATCCATTCACACACAACGAGTCAGGAACCATAAGCCATTTCTGTAAAGCTGGGTAGTGTTGCGCGTTTAGGTTGAGCGCGACTTGACTGATAGGGCAGCCGCACCTAGTTCCGCTTTGAGGAGTAGGGTTTCTACTGGTTACGGTAGGCTTGATGAAGCGCTTCACGGTGGGTTCCTGGTTGGTTCAGATATCGTTCTGAGTGCGCCCACAGGCGACGAAGTTCCAATACTTCTAAGGAGCTTCCTTGAAGCTGACTCTACAAGCCTATTAATTTCTCGGAGCGTGTCTTCTGCGGAACCAATTCTGGACAGCAAACCAAATGACGTGAAATGTCTGGTTTGCAGTGACAAACTCGCTCTGCCGTCTCAGAACATCCTGCCGGGTAAGGGTATCGAGAACCTAACCGAACTAACTCTCACGATCACTGAGACCATCAACTCTCTCCAGCCGAGCCGTGTTGTCGTTCAATTCCTATCCGATGTTCTGTTGCGGCATAAGGCGCTTCAGACTAGGAGGTGGCTTTCGGAGCTTCTGGACAAGTTCAGAGCCAGGAACATCACGACGCTGGTCTTCCTGAACCCATTCATGCATTCGGGGGAAGAGGTTCAGGCGATCGTTGACCTGTTCGACGGCAACATTGAGATCTTCGAGAAGGAATCTGAAGGCGAAACGCGAAAGTACCTGCGAATCAAGTGGATGCATGGAATCGAAACCGCCGAGAAAGAGTTTCTTTTAGAAGGTTTAGCCTCCGAGAGACGGGCGGATAGAGACAAGAGGCGATTGAAGCGGGCCTGGATAAGAGGCGGATTGCGGTTCTGCCTTTCGCGAACCTGAGTTCCAACCCTGAAGACGGGTACTTCGCCGATGGAATGACTGAGGAGTTGATCACATCACTCTCCGGGGTGAGGCAGCTGGCAGTCATTGCGAGAACATCGGTCATGAAGTATAAGGGGTCACAGAAGGGTGCCTCGGACGTGGGGAAGGAGCTGAACGCTGGCAGCCTGATTGAAGGGAGCGTCAGAAAGGCAGGGAACAAGGTTAGGATAACGACGCAGCTCATCGACACGTCGACTGAGAGTCACCTTTGGGCCCAGAACTACGACAGGAACTTGGACGACGTGTTCGCGATCCAGTCGGAGATCGCTGAGAAGGTGGCTGGGGAGCTCAAGATTCGACTTGTGGACTCGGAGAAACGCGTAATCACGAAGAAGGATACTGAGAACACGGAAGCGTACACCTGCTTCCTGCGGGGCAGGGAACTGTTGAGAGAACAGACCGAGGCTTCACTTAAGCAGGCCATAGTTCTCTTCGAGAAGGCCATCGAGTTCGATCCTAATTTCGCTAGAGCGTACGTGGGCGAGGCAGAGTGTCACCAATTGCTTGCTGACCGCGGACATGAGCCCGTTGACATTTCCGTCACGACTGTGAGACGACTACTTGGGCGCGCGCTCAATCTCGATCCGAACCTTCCCGAGGCGCATGCTGCGCTCGCTGTGGTGTTCTTCAACGAGGACAATGTCATAGGTTCAGAAGCGGAGGTGAAGAGAGCATTGGAACTTAACCCGAGTCTCCCGGATCCCTGCTGGTTAATGTTCGAACTGGCGGCAATCAAAGGAGACCCTGGGGAGATGGTTAGACATATCGAGCAAGCTTACCGTTTGGACCCTATCAGACCCGATTTCATCTTCCGGGTCGGGATGGCATACCTCAATACGGGGAGGCAGGAGGATGCGCTTGAGTTCTGGAAGAAGAACGAACAGCTGGCTCCGGCGTTCGCGAACACGGGGATGACGATGTATTACCTAGCTAAGGGGGACCTTGAGAAGGCTAAGGAGCTGCATGCAAAGGCTGAGAAGCTCGATCCCACCAATCCTCGCATCACTTGGATGGGAGGGGCCATCGCGGCTCTGGAAGGCGATAGGGAGAGGGCACACCTCACAATCAAGAAGATGGAGGATGCCCAGATGGGACCGGTAGGCTTCAACTTCATCGCGTACGTCTACCATGCTCTCGGAGACCTCGACTCCTACTTCGAGTACCTGAACAAGGCTCTCGAAGCCCATGCAATAATTCCCTCATCGATGAGGTACTCGCCCCTCTTCGCCAAGGCAAGGACCGACCCCCGATACCTGAAGCTCGTAGAGAAACTAAGAAAACAATGTGGCCTAACAAAATAGAACTCGCGCTCAGTGTGTGCAATATCGTTGATGCAGCCATTCAAAATCGGACTATTACGGACGTAATTGTGTGTGCGCGCACCACTATACTCACACACACCAAGACGACGACGGACGACTGGGGCATAAGTCGTTACTTGAACAGCTGGTAAGTTGCGGATAAAGGCCGGTTTCCGAAAGCGTCGGAAGTTGCTTATTCGAGTGTGAGTGCCATGTTGTCTCTGAGAGGTGATTAATGTATGGCAAAGCAGAGTAGGGCATCTAAGAAAGCGTGGACGGCTGCTAGAGATAAGAGGGAGTCGAAAGCACGCGAGAAGAAGAAAGAGCGAAAAGCCGCCCTATCCACGTATCACTAGGAACGCTTCACGTCATGATATATAGTCAAGAAGGGGCTAAGATGGATGCCCAAGAAGCTGTGTGTGCGCACCACTATACCCACACACACTTTTCTAACGAATGCCCGTACCAACGATGGCAAATAAGAAACACGCGTGAGGTCATTCTCGAAGCATGACTTCGAAGTTCTCTGCAATGTTCAGTTCGTGCCATCTTCCGTCAAAACCGACATTTCTCAGATTTCTAATGCGAATCAGATTTTGAGCAGGGTCAGTTGTCTCGTCAAGTTTGAAATCGACGATGCCATCAACCGCTGCCTCAAGTTGTTTGTAAGCCCAAGCGCTATGAACTCCGCTCATGAAGGGGAGCAGTTGGGTTATTTGTCTCGGTCTTGCCATTGGAACCATTCTAGTTAGGTACAATTCGATCCAATTCTTCTCGGCGTTAAATCTATCGAGAACTGAATTGTTATCCGCCATTACGAGAAATTCAGGGGCGGGTGGCTCGTGCGTCGCTTCTTTTCCCATCCAAAGGCTTAGGTCCGCGGCCTTTAACGATTCAACGGCGAACCTCTCCTTGGATTTCTGACCGATCGACGCGCTGTATCCATCGGTAATCCATAACCGATCGGTCCGTTCGAGCTCCTCAACTGCAAGACCTAGTTTTCGAAGTTGAGAACGAATTTCGTCCGGGGATTGGGAGTTGGCAATGTAACTGACTTTGCCTCCATCCTTCACCCAGCCAGCCGCAATCGTTAGCGAGGCGTTAAGCCACTGCGAGGCGGGATCAAATTCAACGAGAATATTAGACCCGTGCGGAACCGGCCCCTTGGTCAAGTCTTCGATTAACAGGATCCTCGGCAAAGCAAGATCACAGGAGAGTTCTCTGTTCTAGCAGATTTCTAGTTTTCGTGTGTTACAGGTGAAAAGTCCCCAGTTCGAACGTGTGCGTATTTCTCGCGGTTAGTAAGTTCGAGAACCGCATGATCGAAATTGGTCGATTGTGGGAATGGGCGAGCTTCGGAGCGGCCCCTTATATGTGCCCTAGCACGCGAATAGATTCTCATGAACATCGACGGCGACGCACTAAAGGACATTAAAACGCTATTAGAAGCGACTGGCTAATCTGGTTGCATGTCAGCAACAACCCACGGTGCTGCTGTGCCTGATGCAGTGACAACCGATCCCGACAAGTACAAGGTTATCTTCGAAAATGACCGCGTAAGAGTTTTCGATTACACCGACAAACCCGGGGATAAGACCAAGATGCATCACCACCCGGATTCTGTAGTATACATGCTGAGTTCCTTCAAGAGACGATTCACTTTGGGTAATGGTAAGTCGGCGGTTCGAGAAGTGAAAGCGGGCGAAATAGCGTGGAACGATGAGCAATTACATATTGGGGAAAATGTCGGAGACACAAACACGCACGTCCTTATCGTCGAGCTGAAGGAACCCCACCCAAGCCGCCCGTGACTCGCTAACAACCCCTATCTGAAATATGACATGAGGGAGCTTGTGACGCCGCGGCGATCGGTTTAACTTTTCAAATCTCGCCCTGTTAGTTGGCACCCCCTCAAAGATTGGTCAGAACTTCGAAGTCACGTTAGAGTAGCGACCCGGCGATCGTTTTTGTGTGTGCGCGCACACCACTATACACACACAATTTAGGACGGTTCAAAATCATGTGATTTGAACCATGGTTTCGTCGAGGGGTTACTGGTATTTGGTTGTTAGGTGCGAATGAGGACCACATTCTTGTGAACTTGTCTGCGACGTGATCGTTAATTTCGACTTCAATTCGCATATTGCCTTCTTGAAAGGATATGTCGATCCGGTTGAGGAGACTGCGATATAACTCGTACCACTTGCCGTCATTAGTTCTGCCTGACTTAACGGCACCCAATAGGTCTGCGTGAACAAGTTCTTCTATGCGTCGATAGACCGTGGTTATTGGAATCGCGTAATTCTTGCTTAGATCAAGTGCGCTGACCGCTTCATGTCTAGTGCTCGTCAAAATCTTTCGACTGTATTCGTCAGCGATGGCAGTCAGTATTCGTTCTTTGGCGTCTTCTTCGTTTACTAACAAGGTTGCATATGGATATACTTCTCGCTATATATAATAGACGTTTTCTATATTTCCGTTATTGACAATCCCCATTGATAACGTCTGGGCCGACATTGAATGTCTAGAGTAACCATCAAACCGCATGCATCACACAACTAACAATAATCCACAGAGGGTGAGTCGTCATTTTCCCTCGTGTGTGAATGGATGAAAAGTCTCTAGGTGTGTCTGCGTAAATTCTCTGTGGTTGGTAAGCCCGAGAACCACATGACCGAGCATCGGTCGGGTGTGTGAATGGGCAGTCTTCGGAGCGGCCCC
>Ga0181521_10000488_pt1 | contig 48211 bp, 42 predicted proteins | sample PEATcosm2014_Bin_32_FD_119764 | JGI IMG/M metagenome (GOLD analysis project Ga0181521, IMG submission 119764) | Peatland microbial communities from MTU Mesocosm Facility, Houghton, MI, USA - PEATcosm2014_Bin02_60_metaG | ecosystem: Environmental > Terrestrial > Soil > Wetlands > Peat | place... | reverse complement strand
TGCTGCATTGAGGAGGCACAAGCGCCGTCGTCACCCCTGGTCTCCACGACCCCACGAAATTGCCGAAAGTCGAGCTTAGGTAATCGCACGCTGGCTCAGCGCCGCTTATCGGCGGCAGGCTGGATGGCCGCACTGCCTACTGCTGTGCCGTAGCTCGTGCAAGACGATGCATTCGAGGGGGACGACCCAAGGCGGTTGAGAACCTTGCCAAACACGGCGTCGGCTTTGCAACCGCGCGATTGGTGTTCCGCGATCCTTTCGCCATCGAACGGCTGGACGACCGACGCAACTATGGAGAAGGCCGGTTGGTCACGACAGGCATGGTCGATGGCCGCCTGCTGTCTGTCGCCTACACCATGCGAGGCGACATCGTCCGCATCATCTCGGCACGAGGAGCCGAACCGTATGAACGACGCCAATACCACGAGGAAAACTGCTGATCCGGCGGGGCAGGATTGGAGCCGCTTCAATGCCATGACCGAGGCGGAGCGGCATGCCGCGGCGCTCAGCGATCCGGACGCACAGCCGTGCGGCGTAGGCCGACTTTACGACACCGGATTGTAGACCCCGGCGCGACAGTCGCATAATCTGGATACCAGTCTCAACTATCGTATGGCGAAGCATATACATGTAGATATTTGCTTCGTAAGGCTTCAATTCGGGAAGCAGCAAGTCTACAATATCGCGAATGATGTCGGGCAGCTCCAGGCCAGTTACCAGCGCGCGTTCCGCTATGGCTGCGCCTTTGGCTTCTTGCTCAAGCTAACCCAGCAGCGTCAGTATCTTGTTGATCGTCTCGCGCATTGCGCCACCTTGTTTCCCGCGGGGTCAGCTTTCCGTTACCCCAAACAACTCCTCCACATCCCCCTCCGTCAGCCGCAGCGCGCCCCCGTGCTCCGCCTCCAGCACGGATGCCACGATCGCGCGCTTCTTCTCCTTCAGCACCTCCATCTTCTCCTCGATCGTTCCCAGCGTGACCAGCCGGTGCACGAACACCTTCTTGTCCTGCCCGATCCGGTGCGCGCGGTCGGTCGCCTGGTCCTCCACCGCCGGATTCCACCACGGATCGTAGTGGATCACCGTGTCCGCCGCGGTCAGGTTCAGCCCCACCCCGCCGGCCTTCAGGCTGATCAGGAACAGCGGCACCTCGCCGGCCTGGAACCGCCGCACCACGCTGCCGCGGTCCTTCGTGTCCCCGGTCAGCGTCACGTACGCCAGCCCGGCGTCTGCCAGCCGCTCCTCGATCAGCGCCAGCATCGAGGTGAACTGCGAGAACAGCAGCACCCGCCGCCCCTCCGCCAGCAGCACCGTCAGCAGCTCCATCAGCCGCTCCAGCTTGGCCGAACCCGCCTTGGTCTTCTCCACCACCTTCAGCTTCAGCAGCCGCGGATCGCAGCACGCCTGACGCAGCTTCAGCAGCGCATCCAGGATGATGATGCCGGACCGCGCCAGTCCCTTCTCGGCGATCGCCTGCCGCACCTTGGCGTGCATCGACAGCCGCACGCCCTCGTAGATCGCGCGCTGCGCCGCCTCCATCTCCACCGGCTCGGTGATCTCGGTCTTCGGCGGCAGCTCCAGCGCCACCTCTTCCTTGGTCCGCCGCAGCAGGAACGGTCGCACCCGCTTCGTCAGCATCTCCCCCCGCGCCGTATCGCCGTGCTTTTCGATCGGCGTGCGGAACCGGGTACGGAACGACCGCGCGCTGCCCAGAAACCCGGGGGCGAGGAAATCGAACAGCGACCACAGCTCACCCAGGTGGTTCTGCAGCGGCGTGCCCGACAGCGCCAGCCGCTGCCGCGCCCGCAACCGCAGCGCCGCCCGCGTGGTCTCAGCATTCGGGTTCTTGATCATCTGCGCTTCGTCGAGCACCACCACGTGCCACTCGTGCTTGGTCAGCACAGCGTGGTCGCGCGTCAGCAGCGGGTAGGTGGAGATCACCAGGTCGTGCCGATCGATCTCGCCGAACCGCTCCTTGCGCGTCGGCCCGTGCAAGGTCAGCAGCCGCAGCGACGGAGCGAACCGCGCGGCCTCCATCGTCCAGTTCGGCACCACGCTGGTCGGGCACACGATCAGCGACGGCCGGTCCAGCCGCCCCTCCGCCTGTTCGATCGCCAGGTGCGCAAGGGTCTGCACCGTCTTGCCCAGGCCCATGTCGTCGGCCAGCACGCCGCCCAGCTCGGCGCCACGCAGGAATTGCAGCCAGTCCACGCCCTGCGCCTGATACGGCCGCAGCGTCCCAAGGAAGCTGGCGGGCACCGTGGCAGTCGGGATGGCACCGCCGGCCTCGCGCAACTGCCGGCCCAGCGCACGCAGCGACTCGCCGCCTTGCCAGACGACGCCGGTGGCCTCCTCCAACGCCGCAACATCCGCCGCATCCAGCCGCGTGAAGCGGATCTGACCCCCGCCCTCCGGATCGACCCCGCCGCGCGCGAACAGTTCGGTCAGCGCCAGCAGGATGGGGCGAATGCGCGGCAGGGGGAGGGGAAGGAAACGGCCGTCCTGCAGCGGCACCAGGAACGGCTCGTCGTCGGCGGCCTCGTTCAGCCTGTCCGGCAGGCCGTAGCCGAGCGCTTCCGAGGTGGCGATCATCGCCACCAGCGAGGGCACTAGGTCCACCCGCTTGCCGTCCACCATCACGCCGAGATGCAGTTCCAGCCAGTCGATGCCGGAGCCTTCCTCCAGCGCGGCGGACAGATCGCCCTCCGGTTCGGCGAGACGGATCGGGAAGTCGTCGGCGACCTCGATCGTCCAGCCTTCGGCGCGCAGCACCGGCAGGTCGTGCAGCAGCACGCGCAGCCAGGCGGAGCCGTCCGAATCGCCCGGCAGCATCAGGTCGTCGGCCCAGGGGTTGGCGTACCAACTCGGCGCCACCCGGCTGACCCGCTCGAATCCAATCGCGCCCAGCCGTTGCACGAGCCGCTCCTCGGCGTCGCGCTGGCGCACCAGCCGGTACAGCCTGCCGCCGCGCGCCATTGTGGTGCGGCGTTCCGCCGCGGCGATGACGAACGGGCCATAGCCGAAACTCAGCCGGGCCAGCGGGATGGCGGGCGCGCCGCCATAACGCGGCATGGCGTGCGGCAGCGGCGGGTTGCCGGTGAGCAACAGCAGATGCGCGCGCGGCTTTTCATTCAGCAGCTCCGGCGGGGGCAGTTCGTCGGGCGCCGGCACCGTCAGGCTGGGCATCCGCCGCCCCAGTTCCCTGCGCACCCGCGCGGCTTGCTCGGGCGGGATTGCCGGGGCGGATAGCAGCCGCCGTGCCAGCGGGGCCGGCAGGTCCAGGGCGATCGGGCCGAGCACGCCGGTGGCCGGCTCGGCGTACCACGGTTCCGGCACGCGCAGCAGCATGCCCCCCGGCGCGTCGAGTGTAACCTCCGGGTGCTGCGAGCCGTCCTCGTTGAGCACCCAGGCGATGCGGCCGGGCCGCGGCGGGCCCTCGGTCACCACCGGCCCCGTCATGCCGCCCCAGCGGGCGCGACCGGTGGCGATGATGCGGCGCACCGTGTCCTGCGGGTCCTCGTCTTCGTCGTTGCCGTGGCGGCGGCGCCCCAGCCGGCGCAGGATGATCCGGTCGGAGGGGCGCAGGAACCGCGCCGGCTGCTGCGCATTCACGCTCTCAGGCGGGAAATTCCGCTGCACCGCGGAGAACTCGCCGGTCTTGCGCAATTGCACCGACACCGGCTGCACCGACAGCGCGGGAATGCCGCGCGCCTGCGGTGCCCTGTCCAGCACGTAAAACAGCCGCTGGCGGATGCTCGGCGGGTAGTCTTCCTCGTCGGCCTGCTGCGCGGATTCCAGCTCGGCGAGCCAGTTCGCGAGCGGGTAAGGCAAGGGGTCCTCACGCGGCGGCGGTGGCGGAGCGGGGCGTGCCGGTGCGGCCGCGGGTTGCTGCGAGGCGGCGGGTTGCTGCGACGCGGCGGCCAGCGCAGCCGGCGGCGCCAGCTTGTGCCGGCCGCGCGCGACGATGAGCACCGCCGCAACGTGCTTGCAGTTGGTGCGCACCGCGCAGGAGCACAGGCCGACGATCCGCAGGTGCCCCTGCGGGTCGCGCCGCAGGACGATCGTCTCGGCGTACGGCGTGCGGCGGCTGCCTTGCGTCTCCGCCTCGATCCGGCTGCCGTCTTCCGACACCTTGATGCGGAGCACGCGGCCGGCCTGGGCATAGGCGCGGCCGGCGGCGATCGCGTTGCCGGGGATGAAGCGGGCCAACTCGGTGTCGGAGGGCACCTCGTCGGCCTTGTGCTGCGGCGTCGGGAACAGCATGAGGTTCATGGTGAGGGAGTATAGGCCAGTTTCCGAGTCGGGACGACCGCCGGCGGCGGCCTTTCCGCGCTGGTGGCGTTGCGCCGGCCGCGATCTATGCAATTATTGTCCGCAGACTTGGGGGGAATCGCAGACGATCGCATGATGGCTCTCTGCGGTTCTAGTTCGACCGCGGGCTGAAGCCGGCGGTCGATGCCCATCCGGATAGAGTTTTTCCGTTGGCCGTAGCGGTCCTGACCGACCAGGACGGCGTCGAGGTGCGGAAGCGGACAAGCGGGAAGGTCTTCAGGCTCTGAATAGATGACGAACGAAATTCTCTTCACGACGGTTACCGACACGGCTGGCTTCCGAGCGCTCGAGGCGGACTGGCGCGAGCTGTGCCAACGCGCTGCTCCGCACAGTTTCTTCAGCCTCTACGACTGGCAATGCCACGCATGGCAGCACATTGCGTCCGCGCGCGGATGCCGGTTGCGCATCCTGGTGGGCCGGGTTGGCACGCGCGTGGTGCTGATCTGGCCTCTGGTCCTGGACGGACGATGGATCCGGTTCCTGGGCTCGGAAAAATTCGAATATCGCGACATTCTGGTCGAGCAGGGAACGGAGGCCGCGCGTTGGATTGCTGCCGCGTGGCAGCGAGCCAGCCGGTTGGCGGGCGGTGATATGCTGGAGCTGCGGGAAATCCCCGCCGGCTCGTTGCTGGAAGACTTCTTCGGCCGGTCGGTCCGGCACGGCCTGAGGCGAGAACTGGCTTCTCCGGTTATTCGGCTGGACCGTTTCGCCGGGTGGGAGGCTTACGCGGCCTCGCTTCCCAAGCGACTGGTCGCCGATCAGCAGCGCCAGTGGCGGCGGTTGGCAAAAATGTCGGGCGACTACCGGTTCCACGTCGTCTGCGACGCGGGCGAGATCGACTCGCTGGTGGATTGGATCTTTACCCACAAGCTGGCGTGGGCGGCCAGGCGATCGATCGACACGGGCATCTACCCGACCCCGGCGTATCGCGGCTTCATCAAGGCGGTGCTGCATGATTGCCTGGCATCCGGCAACCTGATGCTGTGCCGGCTTGGGACCGCCGACGATATTCTCTCCGCCGGCTTCGGCTTCGTTCATGCGGGAAAGTTCGTCTTCTACATGTTCGCCTATGACGCGCGGTATGGCGCCCTTTCTCCCTCCCGGCTGCTGATGGAGCAGATGATCCGCTGGTGCATGGAACGGGGACTGACGGTGTTCGACTTCCTGCCCGGCCAGGAGCCGTACAAGCGGGTCTGGGCCGACGGGGAGGAACGGGTGGTCGACTGCTTCACCCCGGTCACCCTGCTCGGGCATGGGCGGATGGTCTGGATGAGTTACGTGGTCGGTCCGCTGGCATCGCAGGATTGGCTGCTGCGGTGGTATTTTGCGGTGCCGCGACCGCTGCGCATGGCGCTGCGGCGAAGCCTGGCCGCCGACTTCAACCGGATGGCGCCAGTGCAGCCGTAATGTCCGCCGAGGAATAAACCAATCGCCAAGCGAGATGATCGGTTCCCTCTGCGTGATGGTGCGCGACGGCGTGCCATCCACGACTTGCCGTGCTGGTTTCAGCAATCTCGTGGACGGCGGGTCTTCGCCCGGTATGACGTTGAAAGTGCCGCGAGGCCGCCCTCACAATGGCCGGGCGAAGCTGAGTTCGTGCCCGTCAGGGTCGGTGATGTGGAAGTACCGCTCGCCCCATGACGCATCGCGGGGCGCGAAGGCGGGCGACAGCCCGGCTGCCACGGCGCGCGCATGCACCGCATCAACGTCATCGACGTGGAAAATCGCGCGGCCCCACCAGGACCATTGGCGCTCCGCCGGTGCGGTCGTCAGGTTGAGGTAGCCGCCGCCGGCATGGAAGCTGGTGAACCCGGCCTCCGCCCCGCCGTATTTCAACGCGAAGCCGAGCGCCGTGTAGAACGCCACCGCCCGCGCCATGTCATGCGTGGCCAGCGTGATCGCGCTGATGCTCTCGATCATTCCTGCCTCCACATTGCGCTCACGCGCATATTTGATTTAATGCGCACCTATAAGCTAGTGCCGCACGCCGAAAGTGGCGATTGCATGGCTGGGGGTGAGTGCGGATTGCCACAATCGGAGGGAGAACAGGAGAATTGCCTCCGGCACCTCGCAACAGGACCTCAAGGAACGGATCGAGCGCTTCATCGCCTACTTCAACCTGACCATGGCAAAGCCGTTCGAATGGACCAAGACGGGCAGCCGCTAGCCGCGTGACGAGGGGCATGGGGCCGCAATCTCCAGCGTGCGGCACCAGAAGAACCTTGCCGTCGCACCGGCGCCTCCCCTGTCATCACACCAGCAGCGGCGCAACGTCGGCAAGGGATGCCGGTGCATCGCCGAGCAACCATGCGGCAGCCGGCTTCTCCCACGCCGCTTCCTGCGGTGCCAGAGGATCCTGGGGCGCAAGCCGATGCGCCAGGACACAGCGAGCCACCAGGCTGCGGCGTCCATCGGCGCCCGGCCGGGTCGCCTCCCAGGCCAGCAGGACCGCGCTGGCGGCGTTGTACAGCGCTGTGCAGACGCCGCGCGCCAACGTCTCCTGCGCGTTCGCAGCGATGCTGCCAGCCAGCGCCACCGCCTTGTCCGCCGCCACGCCAAGCGCATTGCGGAACGGCGCCGGCAACTCTGCCGCCTCATCGAGCCGGTGATGCAGCAATGCGGCCAACGCGTGCTGCGCGCCGTCTCGCGCGACCGCGCGGCCGATCACGTCCAGCGCATTGATGTTGCTGGTGCCCTCCCACAGCAATCCAACCTGCGCGTCACGGATCAGGCGTGCGGTGACCCATTCCTCGATGTAGCCGTTGCCGCCGCGCGCCTCCATCGCGCCGGTAGCGACTGTGACGTTGTCACGACAGGCGCGCAGCTTCAGCAGGCCGGTGAGGATGCGCAGCTCGGCCCGCGCCCCGCGGCCCATGGCGTCGGCGGTGCACAGCGCCATCGACAGCGCTTGCTCCGCCGGCACGATCAGCTTGAGCAATTGCCGGCGCATCAGCGGGAAGTCGATCACCGCGCGGCCGAACGCGCTGCGCCCGCGCGCCGCGGCCAATGCTTCGTTCATGCAGCGCCGCATCATCGCGGCCGCCCGCACGCCATGTGACAGCCGCGACAGATTCACCTGCTCCATCATCTGCTTCAGCCCCTGGTCGATGTGACCCACCAGCCAGGTCTCCGCGCCGTCGAACCGGATCTCACCGCTCGCCATCGAGCGGGTGCCCAGCTTGTCCTTCAGCCGGATGATGCGATACGCGTTGCGCCGTCCGTCGGGCAGGTGACGCGGTGTGGCGAACAATGCGAGGCCGCGCGTGCCGCCCGGCGCGCCGTCCGGCCGCGCGAGCATCAACGCGACGTCGGCGTCGGTATGCGAGCAAAACCACTTTTCGCCGTACAGCCGCCACACGCCATCCTGCTGCCGCGCCACGGTTTCCACGGCGCCCACGTCGGAGCCGCCGGCCTTTTCCGTCATGAACTGGGTGCCCTTCCACAGCGTCGCCATGTCGCCGGAGAGCATGCGCGGCAGCAGATAATCCTGGAGCGCATTGCTGCCGAATTTGCGGATCAGGTGGACCGAGGTATCGGTGACGCTGATCGGACACATCAGTCCGAATTCGGCCTGCACGAACAGGTATTGGAAAGCGTATTTCGCCACCGGCGGCAACGGGCGATCCATGTCGAGCATGCCGCCCCGATGGCTCATGGCATGAAACTGAAAATCACCAAACGCGATCTGCTCCATTTCGCGGTAGGCAGGGTGATACTCGATCCAGTCGGCGTCGCGGCCGAATCGATCGCGCTGATGCAGCACGGGTGGATGGCGGTCGGCGATGCGCGCGAGCTCGTCCAGACGCCCGCCGGCGAGCCTGCCGAGGCGCGCGTAGTGCGGATCAAGCACCGCGCGGGTCGCGGGGGGAAGATAGATCGAGAGCAAGTCGCGCAAGCCGCGATCGGCGGCATAGAAATCCATGCCGGCGCAGTCAGGGGCAACGTAGTCAGTGCTGGCGGCAGGCTGATCGTACGGCATGGCGGGCCTCATGGTTGCGCTGGTTCATCTTGCCCAGCCGCGGCTGCCGAGCACAACGCCACCCTGTCATCGCCAGGACCATGGGTCCGGCGCATGCTCAACGCGTGGAAAAAGCTTGACCTTCGGGGGCGGTGCGTCACGATGTTCGCGACTTATACCGAGCGCCGTGACGATCGACTGTCGGCCGGTTCGGATCGCCCCGTCCCAACCGTTTCACGGTCAGGCTTGAGTCGGCCGTGGGGCACGGTACCGCAGCCGCACGAACGGCCGGGGGCAATCCCGGCGATGACGCGGCCCGCGCCATTGGGTAATGTTTCGGACGGCTGGTATTACAATTCGGTCGGTGTGCCACGTTGGTCAAACGGTTAGAGCTATGCGGCGCCGGAACGGCTGACGCATGGCACACCGGGTGTTCTGGTGGCTGGTTCGTCCGGCGCGGCGCCGGCGCAATGGATGATGTGGAAAGGATGGACCGATGATCGCGCCTGCGATCGCCCGAGCCGAGACGAAAACGTCCGCGGCGGATGCGGCGGGGCCGCAACAGCAGCAGCGCGTTGCCTCGCGCCAGCCGGTGTCCGGCCTCGGCAATCAGGCGCTGCTGCGCCGGCGCGCAAAATCCGGAGCGCCGGAGGGCGTCATTCCGGCCGGCATCGCGCCAGACTCGGTGCACCACGCGTTGGGAACCACCGGTCAACCACTCGATCCGGCGGCGCGCGCCTTTCTTGCGCCACGGTTCGGCCGGGACTTCGCCGATGTGCGGGTGCATACCGGCGCTCAGGCAGCGCGTTCCGCGCGCGATGTCGGCGCGGCCGCTTATACGGTCGGCGCGGATATCGTGTTCGGCGAAGGCGCACACGCGCCGGCGACAACCGACGGCCTGCGGTTGATCGCGCATGAATTGGCGCATGTTGCCCAGTCGGACGGCGAGCGGGATGACCAACGCCGACTGCGGCGCCAGACCCTGATATTGCGCAACGGTCACCAACTGGGTGTCGCGCTGCCGCTGCCGACCAACAATACGAAGGAGGATGCGGTCGATGCATTGACGCGCTTGTGGCACCTGTGGGCGATCGACAACGACGGTTATAAGAATACCGTGCAGACGCTCTGGGCGCATTATGGTCCCGGCGATGTGATTTCCGACAATGACCTGGTGCCACTGAAGAATGCGATCACCAAGGCCGAGCAACCGGATATCGCGAACGCAGTCGCCAACACGATGCTGGGGCTGAAGCTGCCGGAGCAGCCGGCGGGACGCGGGATCGGTCAGGGCCTCACCAATGACGCGGACGATATCAAGGCCGTGCAAAATCGCCTGATGGCGCTTGGCCTGCTGGCGGCTACCACGGCAAGCGGGACGTTGGATGCCGATACCAAGGCGGCGTTGACGGCGTTCAAGCACAGGATCGCCGCCGGGACGCTCGGCATCGCCGCGGATCGTCCGAATGAGCTTGACGCGGGCCTCGACAAATACGGCGGGCAGACGGTGGGCGTCAGGGGCGATTCGATCACCCTGACGCCGCCCGCAACCGAGAAGCAGCCCAGCCCGGCACCGATGACCTTCAACAAGCCGCTGGTCGCTTTCGTGCCGCGCAACGCGCCGCCGGACAAGAACAAGGTATCGGTGTTTTTCACGCCGGCCGACAACCCCACATCATTTGTCAGCCAGCAGGGACTGCGAAGCCAGTACGACAATTCGGAATGGATCCTGATCGCGGTTCCGGGAGTCGAGGAAGGCTGGTCGCCGAACTGGGTCACGCTGAGCACGGCGGAAATCCAGCAATGCCTGACAGCGCTGAAGCGCCCCAATACGAAAATCGACGCGCTTCGCCTGGTCGCGCACAGCCGCGGCGCGCGCGGACTGGAGCACTCGATCGGCAAGGGTGGCGCGGCCACCGTCGATGTCAGCCTGGTGGAGCGCGTTACCGTGTTCGACGCGAGCTATCAGGATCTGGGCAACGCGGTGCGCGCCGACAAGGCGACGATGCCCGCCGCAACCGCGCCGGGCGGGATGCAGCTTTACGACACGACGGTTGCCAACGTCTCCGGGTTCAAGGGAACGCAGTTTGACGTGTCGTCGGCGCGGGCGCTGTTCTATGTCCGCTTCGTGCAGGACGGGCTGGCGCTGCACAAGATCGATCCCGTCGATATCCGTAATCTCCGATCCGATGCGGTGAAGAACGTGCGCGACGCGACGAACCGGTTGCTTGCGGCACTGCCGCCACGAGGGACGTTCTCGAGCAAGGATCCGGCGCCGGCAGGCCAGACCAGCCTGAAGGCGTTCTTCGCCGCGCACCAGGCGGACCTTGCGCTGGTGGATGATCGGGTTGACGGGCTGAGCCCGCTGGTCGCGCCGGCCTCCCCGGCCGATCCCGGGCTGGATCTGGGATTCAAATTCGACCTGAACAAGATGGATCCCAACCGAACGCTGAGCGCGCATCACTGGTTGGCGTCGGAGTTGGCGCACGAGGCCGTGGAGTAGGCGATTGGCCATCTGCGGTCGGTGTTGGTTCGTCTTCGCCAGTGAGCCGACGCACTATCAGGTTCCTTCAGACGCACTTGACAGATTCGCTCGTGGAGCCCAGATCAAGGCAGATACTCCCTTACCGGGGCGGCCATGAGCTTCGAACTGACGATCACCGCGAAAGGCCAGGTCACCTTGCGGCAAGCTGTACTCGACCACCTCGGCCTGAAGCCCGGCGACAAGGTGGCGGTCGCGCTACTGCGGGATGGCAAGGTGGAGTTGGTTCCGCCCGCAACGGGCCACGACCTGCGCAGTGTCCGTGGCCGACTGCGCCGGGCGGGTCAGAAGCCGGTGTCGCTGGAGGTGATGCGGCTTGCCATCGAGGCTGGCCGCACCCGGTGACCGTCGCCGTCGATACAAACGTCTTGGTTCGCTATCTGACATGGGACGACCTCGCTCAGGCGAAGGCCGCCGCGCGGGTGATCGAAAGCGGCGAGACGATCGCGATTTCCACCATCGTGCTTTGCGAGTTGGTCTGGGTGCTACGACGCCCCTATGGCCTGAGCACCACCGAGATCGCGGACGCCATTCAGGAGATCATCGAAAGCCGCAACGTCGCGGTGGATCGTCCGGCAGCCGAGACGGGCCTGGAGCTGCTGCGCCGCGGCGGCGACTTCGCCGACGGCATCATCCGGCATGATGCCGATCAGGCGCGGTGCCGCCACGTCGCCACGTTCGACCGGGAGTTTGCGGCGTTGCTTGGTGCCGGCGGGGTTATTCCGCGATGAGGCGTCGGGGACCACGGCGGAGGCTCGCGAGGCGACCGCGGCGCTGAACCGCTGCCGCACCCCAGACCCTGCGCAATCGGCAGCCGCCTGCGGCGCACCCTGTCGCGATCGACCACAAGAATGCTCTGCGGGATCTCGGTTGAACCTAGGCCAGATAACTTTGCGCTGGCGGTGCCCCACTCTCAGATCGTTTCGTTAGACAGCTACCGTTTACTGCTCATGTGAAAGGGTGTTGCTCTGTATCCAGATGCCTGCGCAGGCAGTGGCAATAACCACCGCAAGCAGCAGTAGCTGATCACATCGTGGCCTCGATCACCCGCTGCGCAAACTTCGCCTCGCCGAAGTTGAATGATAATCTCATCGTTGGGTATGCCGAGCGCATCCCTCGCTGCCTCCTGTTACGATGCCTCGCTCAGCAGTTCGTCCAGCGTCGCCGGGCAGGTCTCAGGCAGTGGCTGCGGCGGCTGTCCGTCCATCGTCTGCGGCAACGCACGCAATGCCTGGCGATAGAGGCGGGCCAGATCGAGCCTCGGGCGCATGGACGGAGCAAACCGGTTTGCCGCCTGTGCGCGGAATCCGCGCGCGTCGGCGCGCCCGTTCTCCGCAGCACGGGCGAGCGGCCAGCCCTGCGCTTTCAGCATGTGCACGAGGGCCTGGAACAGCAGCGACTCCACCGCGTGCAAGTGCTCGCTGCCCACGCTCTCCACCGCCTCGATCAGGTGTTCCCAATCCAGTTGGTCATTGATGCGCCCGCCGTGGGCGAGGCGGCGCAGCAGTTCCGCCTGCTGCTCCGACCAGATCAGGATGTCGCTCTCATAAAGGTCACTCGTGCGAGCCTCCTACGCGATATGAACGTGTCCCGACCGACCCTACATCGTCGCCCCGATCACCCACGGCGCGAACTCCGCCGCCCCGAAATCGGAGCTCTCGCTCTTGGTCCGCTCGCCACTCGCCACCCGCAGCATCAGCTCGAATATTCTCCCCCCGCATTCCTGCACGGTCTCGTCCCCGTCCAGGATGGTGCCGCAATTCACGTCCATATCGTCCTCGATATGCTTGAACATCGGCGTGTTGGTCGCCAGCTTGATCGACGGCGCCGGCTTGCAGCCGAACACCGATCCGCGCCCGGTGGTGAAGCACACCATGTTCGCGCCGCCCGCCACCTGCCCCGTCGCCGCCACCGGATCGTACCCCGGCGTATCCATGAACACGAACCCCTTCGCCGTCACCTGCTCGGCGTACTGCACCACATCCACCAGGTTCGTAGACCCCGCCTTGGCCATCGCACCCAGCGACTTCTCCAAGATCGTCGTCAGCCCGCCGGCCTTGTTGCCGGGCGAGGGATTGGCGTTCATCTCGGCACCCTCGCGTCGCGTGTAGTCCTCCCACCAGCGCATCAGCGCGACCAGCTTTTCCCCCACCTCCTGCGATACCGCGCGGCGCGTCAGCAATTGCTCCGCGCCGTACGTCTCCGGCGTCTCCGACAAAATCACCGTCCCCCCATGCCGCACCAGCAGATCGCTCGCGGCGCCCAGCGCGGGATTGGCGGAGACGCCGGAATAGCCGTCGGAGCCGCCGCATTGCAGCGCCACGGTCAGTTCGCTGGCGGGCACCGGCTCGCGCCGCACCTGGTTGGCCTCCGCCAGCACCTCCTTCACGAACTCCACGCCAGCCGCAACGGTTTTGCGCGTGCCGCCCATGGTCTGGATGTCAAGCGACTTCAGCCGCCCGGCCAGTTTTTGCTCTTGCATCAGGCCGCCGATCTGGTTCACCTCGCAGCCCAGCCCGAGCACGATGACGTGGGAAAAATTCACGTGCCGCGCATAGCCGCCGAGCGTGCGACGCAGCAGCCGCAGCGGCTCGCCTTCGGTCATGCCGCAGCCGGTCTTGTGGGTCAGCGCCACCACGCCATCGACGTTCGGATACGCCGCCAGCGGATCGTCGCCGGTGAATGGATTGCGGCGGAATATGTCGGCGACCAGCCCGGCGACATGCGCGCTGCAATTCACGCTGGTGAGGATGCCGATATAGTTGCGCGTCGCGACGCGGCCGTCGGGGCGGCGGATGCCCATGAAGCTGGCCGGCGCGTTGGCCGGCGCGGTCGGCTTCGCATCGATCCCGTAGGCATAGTCCTTGGCAAAGTCGCCCATGACGCAATTGTGCACATGCACGTGCTGCCCCGGCGAAATCGGCGAAGCGGCGAAACCGATGATCTGGCCGTAGCGGCGCACCGGTTCTCCCTGCGCGATCGGACGGACGGCGACCTTGTGTCCGGCGGGAATGCGCTCGGTCGCGGTGACGCCGGGGGCGACCGGCGCACCGGGCAGCAAGGTGGTGCGGGCGATCACCACGCCGTCGTCGGGATGCAGGCGGATAACGGGGGGAGGGGCCATGATGCGTCTCCTTCGCCGGCGCGGCACGTGGTGCGGCCGGACGTGCGACTGTAGCACGGCGGCGGAGGGCAAGCGACGCGGTGCGGCGCGTGCGCTTGGAACGGCACGTTCCGACCCGCCCTTGCCGGGCAGCGCGCGTGATGGGCTAATGGCCCAAGGCCACATCAACAGGGAGGGAGTCCATGGTCAAGTACACCTGGGAGCACATCCACCTGCGCTCGCCGGACCCGGCGGCGACAGCGCAGTGGTACGAAGACAAGCTCGGCGCGGAGGTGATCCGCACGCCGCAGCCGGACGGCTCGACCCGCATCGACCTGAGCCTGACGGGCCAGAAGATCTTCATCGCCAAGGCCGACCCGGCGACCACCGGCGCATCGCCGCAGACGCCGTATATGGGCCTGGAGCATTTCGGCCTGACCGTGCAAGACATGGACGCGGCGGTCGCCGAACTGAAGGCCAAGGGCGTGGCGTTCACCATGGAGCCGAGGACCATCCGGCCTGGTGTGCGCATCGCATTCCTCACCGCGCCGCAGAATGTGTCGATCGAGTTGCTCCAGCGGGGGTAACAGAGAGTAAAACCTCTCCCGTAAAGCGGGAGAGGTCGCGGAGCGACAGCGACGCGGGTGAGGGTGAAGCGAGCCGCACGAGCTAATACTGTGCTGACCCGATCACCCTCACCCTCGGTGCTGACGCACCATCGACCTCTCCCGCGCAGCGGGAGAGGTTAATATACCGCCATGCCGATCAATCCAGCCGACGGCCCGATCCTCGGCGCGCTCTACGGCAGCGACGCCATGCGCGCCGTGTTCGACGAGCGTGCCTACTTCCAGCGCATGCTCGACGTGGAGGCGGCGCTGGCGCGGGTGCAGGCGCGGCTCGGCATCATCCCGGCCGACGCCGCGCCGGCGATCGAGGCCGCCGCCCGCTACGAGAACCTCGATCCCGCGGAACTCGCCGCCAGCGCGCGCAATGTCGGCTATCCCGTGGTGGGCCTGGTCGCCGGCCTGTCGCGCGCCGCGGGCAAGGCCGGTGCGTGGACCCATTGGGGCGCCACCACGCAGGACATCATGGACACCGCCACCGTGCTCCAGGTCCGCGCGGGCCTGGCGCTGGTCCGCGCCGAACTTCTGGCCCTCCTGCGCGCGTTCACCGCCCAGGCCGACCGCCACCGCGACACGGTGATGGCTGGCCGCACCCATTTGCAACAGGCGCTCCCCACCACCTTCGGATTGAAATGCGCGGTCTGGGCGTCGCCGTTCCTCGGCCACGTGCAGCGCCTCGACCAGTTGCGCCCGCGCGTCGAACAGGTGGAGTTCGCCGGCGCGGCGGGCACCCTGGCATCGCTCGGCGACCAGGGCATCGCGGTGATGGAGGGTCTGGCGGCGGAACTGCAACTGGCCGCGCCCGCCGCGCCCTGGCATGTCTGCCGCGAGGCCCTGGCGGAAACCGTCGGCTTCCTCGGCGTGGTCTGCGGCAGCCTGGCCAAGCTCGCCACCGACATCATCTTGCTCTGCCAGACCGAGGTGGGCGAGGTCGCGGAGCCCTATGTCGCCGGCCGCGGCGCGTCTTCGACGATGCCGCAGAAGCGCAACCCGATCGCCTCGGAATACATCCTGGCGGCATCGCGCGGCGTGCAGGCGCTGGTGCCGCTGATGCTGGGCGCGATGGCGCAGGACCACGAGCGCGCCACCGGGCCGTGGCAGGCCGAGGCGCTCGCCCTCCCCCAAACCTTCGTCCTGACCCACGGCGCCCTGCTCCAGGCGCGCGCCATCGCCGAGGGCATGGTGGTCGATGCGGCCCGGATGCGGCGCAACCTCGACCTGACGCATGGGCTGATCGTCGCCGAGGCGGTGATGATGGGGCTGGCGCCGCATCTCGGCCGCGGCGAGGCGCACCACGTGGTCAAGCACGCCTGCGACGCGGCACTGACCGAGGGCATCGGACTGGTGGACGCCCTGGCGCGCGAGCCAACGGTGACGGACAAGCTGGACCGTGCGGCGATCGAGCGGCTGACCGACCCCGGGCAGTATCTCGGCAGTACGAACGCGTTCATCGACCGCGTGCTGCATGCGGCGCGGGCGATCACCTGATCGCAGTGACGCCATGCGATTGTATGGATCGTGCCATTACGCGCTGACGTCATGTTTTATTTTCACAAGCGCAGCGCGAAAATTGATCGACACCATCTCATAAAATGAGGCATACTACTGTCGCAATGTTGTTCCTCACCAACTTCGCCGATCAGGCAGTCATGCTGCCCGTGGTCCTCGCGATTGCCATCGTACTCGCGATGCAAGGGTGGCGACGCGGTGCGCTGGTATGGCTCGGCGTGGTGTTTGTCACCTTCGGCCTGATGCTGGTCCTGAAGCTTGCTTTCCTTGCCTGTGCGCCGCTGACCGGCGCGATCGACATCCATAGCCCAAGCGGCCATGTCGCTGCCGCCACGGTGGTGTGCGGCGGATTGGCGGCGTTGCTGACCCGGCGGCGCGCCAGCATCCTGCCGGTCGCCATGCTCGCGGCGGTGGTGATCGGCGTGTCGCGTCTGGTGCTCGGCATGCACTCGCTGCCGGAGGTCGTGTTGGGCGCGCTGGTCGGACTGGCCGGGGCCGCGGCGCTGCTGGGCCTCGCCGGAGCGCCCCCGGCGCTTCGCCCCGGCCGATTGCTCGTCGTGGTGGTGATCGTCGCCGCGCTGTTCCACGGCATGCACCTGCCGGCCGAGGCGGCGATCCGCCATACCGCCTTCCGCGCCGCCTACCTGCTGTCGGTATGTCAGCCGCAGCCCGATCTGGCCGTGCCGGACGTGGTCGTCCCACCACAGGACCCGCGGCCGACGCGATAGCCCGGGGGCGCGTTGGCTCGCTGGACCGCTCCCGAACCAGGATGCCCCCGAATCGGCCGGAGGTCTCCGGTCAACAGCCCCGCACGCGCGACGCCAACAGCGGCGCGAGTTCCCGCGCGATCCGGCAGCGGCTCATCCCTTTGCCCGGTCGGGCGCGTGGCTGGCGGTGCACATTGATCGCCAGTGTGCCGCCGCCGACCATCGCCATGCGCAGGGTACCCTGGCGGATGGCCCGCTCGAACAATGGTTCGGGGCCGCCAATGCCGGTCAGGATCCCGGCGCCCACCGCGGCGACCCGGTCGCGGTAATCCGCCGCCAGATCGACGGTGTGCGAGTGGTACCAGCCGACGGCGACGTTCCAATCGCCATGCGATTCGGCGTATAGCGACCGCAGATAGCGGGCCGCATAATCGGCGTTGGCGCCCGGGTCGAACGCCTGATCGAGCGATCCGAAGGCGTCCGGATGCAGTTGCCAGTCCACCTGCATGCAGCCGATATCCATGAACCGCACGCCGTGTCGCAGACCTTGCCGCGCCCAGGCAACCGCGGCCGCGCGGCTGTCGAGGAACAGCGCCTGGCCGTCGGCATCGATCGTCCAGGGCCAGGGCTGCACCTGCCCGAGAGGCGCGATCGGCCGGCCGCTCTCCACTTTGGCGATGCTGCCCAGCAGGGCTGGTGGCAGGTGGTATTTCATTTCCGCCGCGGCGATCGCCGTCCGGCACTGGGCGCTCTGGCTGGCCTGCCAGTCCGGTGCCGGGGCAGCCGCGGCAAGCCAGAGCAGACCAAGCAGTGCGAAGCGGTGAAAACGAAGGCGGGGCATGCAGGAGGCCTGAAGCGGCGCCGTTGACGATCAAGGCGACCGCCAACTTCACCTTCCGGCCAGCGTCGGCGCAAGATGCCGCGCGGATAAGTGAGGACGCCCGCCACACGCAGTTCCAGCATGGCAATCCGCCGCTTCGACAACAGGGCCCCGACGCGATGGACCGATCGTGATCCACGCCCAGTCCGATGGTCATTGCGAGCAGCGGCGCGACACGGCAGTCCCGCCCGACGCGGTGCGGCTAACAATCACCGCCGGCGATCGCCCCGCTTGTTGGGTCGTCGGATCACTTCTGCCATGCTAATGTTCTGCCTCTGACGCTTCGACCCCGGTATTTCGGCGTCATCGCGAGCGAAGCGAAGCAATCTCCCGCGCGCGTTGGTGCGATATCTCGGGGGAGATCGCTTCGCTTCGTCCGCACTGACGGTGTTAGCTGCGGGACCGAGGAGGCAGGATCACAACATTAGCGACTCGCGGCCAAAAGGGGCAGCACCACGGTGTCGGAAACGTTCTTGTTCGCGCAACGCCGCAACGCTCCGGCATTCTGGTTTGGCTCTGCCGTCGTCGCTATCGGCGTGTTGTTGCACCTGCCGATGTTCTGGATGGCGCGGGACATGGATTTCATGCTGGCCGGCATGCCGATGGATGCGGGCATGCTTTGGGGCATGGCGCTGATCGTCGGCGGCATCGGTTTGGCCGGCTACGGATTGCTGCCGAAGGGCCCCGCCGAACCCATGACACACGACGCGATCGCGGCACCCGAGAACGCGCCGCTCACCCGCGCCCACTGGCTATTGATGGGCGTGCTCGCCGTGGCACTCGTCATCGACATCATGAAGCCGGCAAGCCTTGGCTTCGTGACACCCGGCATGCGCGTGGAATACGGCGTCGATGCCGCCACCGTTGCCCTGCTGCCGTTCTCCGCGCTGATCGGCACGGTGCTGGGCTCCTTCGTCTGGGGCGCGCTCGCCGACATTTACGGCCGGCGGGCCACGATCCTTCTGTCGTCAGTGATGTTCATCGGCACCTCGATCTGCGGCGCGATGCCGTCGTTCTGGTGGAACGTCGTCATGTGCTTCCTGATGGGGGCCGCGGCCGGCGGCATGCTGCCGGTGACCTATGCGCTGCTGGCGGAGATCATGCCGACCCGGCACCGGGGCTGGTGTCTCGTGCTGGTCGGCGGCGTGGGTGCGGTCGCGGCTACCTGGCCTCGAGCCTGCTATCGGCGCTGCTGCAGCCGTTCTTCGGTTGGCGCATCATGTGGTTCCTCAATTTTCCAACCGGCCTGATCCTCATTGCGCTGAGCCCGCTGATCCCTGAGTCGGCACGTTTTCTGCAACACATGGGCCGCACGGGCGAAGCGCGCATTGTCCTGGCGCGGTTTGGCGCGGTGATCGCCGCGGCGCCGGATGGTGACGATCCGTCGGACGAGGAAGCGGCGGACCATACCCCGCTGCCGCCAAACGTGCCGGGCTATGTCGGGACAACCATCGCGCTGACGCTGGCGGCGCTGGCCTGGGGCTTCGTCAATTTCGGCGTGCTCTGGCTGCCGGGCTCCTTGATGGCGGAGGGCCGCAGCATGGGCCTGGCCAGCACCATCATCGCGAAATCGACGCTGTTCGCCGCGCCCGCCGTCGTCGCGGTCGCCTGGCTCTATAGCGTCTGGAGCACGAAATGGACGCTCGTCACGATGATCGGGATCACGACATTGGGGCTTCTGTCGCTGCTGTTGCGAGGGCTGGGGGGAGTCTCCGTGCTGTCGAATCCGATCCTGCCGCTCGCACTGCTGATTGTCGGCTCCACCGGTGTCATCTCGATCATCCTTCCCTATACGTCGGAGAATGTTCCGGTGAAGGTACGCGGCCGGGCCACGGGATGGGTCGCCGGCTGCAGCAAGCTCGGCGGACTGATCGCGCAGGGCCTGAGCGTGCTGGCGCTGATTCCTGCGCTCGACATCGCGGCCATGGGCATCGCCATGCCGGCGGCACTGTCGCTTGTGTTGATCGCCATCCTTGGACGGGAAACGCGGAACCGCGATCTGCGGGAACTCGAACCTGCGTCCACAAAATTCGGATAAACCGGCTGTCGCAGGCCCCGGCGGCGGTTACAACCGCAGCGCCTCGATCTGCCGTATCAGCGACGCAGCCAGGTCGCGCCAGGCCTCGTGCGTATCCACCGGCGGCGGGGCTGCGGTGTCGCGCGGCAGGTCCAGCAGATGGCGCAGGCCGGACAGCAGGCTCGCCGCATTCGGTTCGCACAGGATCGCTCCCGGTGCACCCCCCAATTGCTCCGCCAGGCCGCCGACCCTGGTGGCCAGCACACGCCGTCCGGCCGCGAGCGCCGCCGCCGCGACGCCGCTCTGGCTGGCCTCGCGATACGGCAGCACCAGCGCATCCGACCAACCGAGCAAGCACCCGATCTCGTCCTCCGGCACCCAGCGGTTCTCGACGGTCACGCCCGGCAGCGCCCGCAGCGCGTCCAGCGTCGCACTTGCCGGGCCGGAGCCCACCACGCGGACGGCCAAGCCGGACTGCGGCCCTAGCCGGGCCAGTGCCTCGGCCAGCAGATCCAGTCCCTTGTAGGGCAGCAGCCGGCCGAACGAGAGCAGTCGCAGCGTGCCGTCTTCCGGAGGGTCGGAGGACGGACGGGGTGGCACGGCGAACGCCACCGGGGGATGCGACAGCAGCAGCAGCGGGCGGGTGGGCGTGCCGGCCAGCCCCTGGGCCCGCAACCGATCGCCGACATGCGTCGTCAGCGCACCCACGGCGGCGGCACGGCTGCACAGCGCGTGCTGCAACCGCATCTGCAACGGCAGCCCGTCGCCCGGATGCACATCGGCGTCGTGCACCAGCGCGACGAAGGGAATGCGCAAACGCCGCAGCGCCGCCGCCATCAGCAGGTCGAGCGGCCCCGGTTGCGCGCAAACCGCCACATCCGGCCGCAGCGCCTTGATCCGCCGCGCCAGCCCAGCCACCGCGAACGGGGCGCCGGCGGCGCGCAGCGCGAAACTCGCCAGTCCGTCATAGGTGGTTACCGGCAGATCGCACCGCGGCGCGGCGGCGCTGCGCAGCAATTCGGCGCTGCGGGACATGGACAGCAGCACCTCGGTGCCCGGCAACCCGCCGATGGCCTGAGCCAGGGCGGCGGCGAAGCGCGGCGCCCCGCCGAAGCGGCCCCATTGCCAGACCAGCACTCTCATGCCGGCAGGCCGAGGTCGCGCAGCGCCGCCGCCAGTGGCGCCACCCCCAGACGCGCCAGGGCCGCCTCCCGGCCGCGCGTGCCCAGGGCGGTGCGGGCGGCGGCATCGTCCGCCAGGCGGCGCAGATGCGCAACGGCGTCGGCCTGGTCCGGTTCAGCCCAGGAGGCGCCCTCGTAGACGTGGCGCGGGTCCTCCGCCGGGACCAGGCGGTAGCCCACCAGAGCCGCACTCGTCGCGTCCATGAACGCCATGTTGCCGGACCAGCCGGTGGCGATCACCGGCTTGCCCAGCAGCATCGCCTCGGCGGGGACCAGGCCGAAGCCCTCGCTGCGGTGCAGGGACAGCACGATGTCGCAGGCCGCCACCAGCGCGTGCAGGTCGGCCGTCGGCAAGGTCCGGGTCTCCAGCCGGATGTTCGGCGCCGCTGCGGCGGCCGCGGCGAGGCGAGCGAAATCCTCGGGAAAATGGCTCCGATTGCCGATCTTCAGCAGCAGCCGCCGGTCCGCGCGATCGCCGAACGCGGCACGGAAGGCGGCGATCGCCGCCAACGGGTTCTTGCGCTCGAACGAGGAGGCGAGGTTGAACATCACCAGCACCACCACCGCATCCGTCGGCAGCCCGAACGCGGCGCGGTCCAGCGCCGAGGGACGCGGCGGGGCGATCGCCATCGGCGGCGGCACCACGCGCACCTTGCCCGGCAGCAGCGGTTCCAGCGCGGCGGCCACGAACGGCGTCAGCACCCAGACTTCGTGCACGAACCGCGCGCCGACGCGCCAGTCGGGCGGCGCGGTCGGCAGCTCCCAGCTCCAATAGCCGATCACCCGGCGGCCCCGCGCCAGGCCGCGACGCAGACGAAGCAATACCAGGGGCAGCAGCGGAGGGTTCACGTGCAGCACCAGGGGTGCGCCGGGCGGAGGTTCGCCGCCCGCTGCCACCGGCAGGTCGGCCGACGCGCCAGGCAACAGCGGGGCGACGTCGATCGGCCAGTGCGGGACGCCGAGGTGTTGCAACCCCAGCAGCATCAGCCGCGCGTTCTCCCCCAGGCCGGAAGCCCGGGAAAGCTCGCCCGCAACGGCCACGCCGGCACGTGCCGGCGGCGGGCGACGGTCGATGCCCGGTGCCACCAGCGCGGTGGCGGCGGTGACCAGGCGACGCCGCTGACGGGGCGGGAGCAGCCGCCACAGCCGGTGCAGCGCCGTCAGACGAAACGTTTGGTCCCCCGTCATGCGTCGTTCAGGTGGCAAGCGCTGCGGTGGCCGGGGGCGATCTCCCGCAGCTCAGGCGCCGCGACGCTGCAACGCGGCATGGCGTGCGGGCAGCGCGGGTGGAAATGGCAGCCGGAGGGCGGCGCGAGCGGGCTGGGGATTTCTCCGGTGATCGCGGTGAACCTGCGATGTCGCGCCTCGATGCGCGGAACTTCGGAGAGCAATGCCTGGGTGTAGGGATGGTTGGGTCGGGCAAAGACTTCCTCGGCGGGCGCCGCTTCGACGACACGGCCGAGATACATGATCAGCACGCGGTCGGATAGGTGCTCCACCACGCCGAGATCGTGGCTGATGAACAGGTAGGTCAGGTCCAGTTCATGCCGCAGGTCCATGAACAGGTTGAGGATCTGCGCCTGGATCGAGACGTCGAGCGCGGCCACCGCCTCGTCGCACACCAGGAAGTCGGGCTGCACCGCGAGCGCCCGGGCGATGCCGATACGCTGGCGCTGGCCGCCGGAGAACTGGTGCGGGTAGCGGCGTTTCAGCTCGGGATCGAGGCCGGCACGGCGGAGTTGCGCGTCCACGTAGTCGTCGAAGCCGGCACGCGAGACCAGGCCGTGCACCAGTGGCGCCTCGCCGACGATGTCGGCCACGCGCAGGCGCGGGTTCAACGAGGCGTACGGGTCCTGGAAGATCATCTGGACCTTGAGTTTCGCCTGTTTGGCGGCGGCCGGCGGCAGGGTGGCGATGTCGGCGCCCTGGAAGAGCACCTCTCCCGCGGACGGCCGCAGGATGCCGGCGACCATGCGGCCGAGCGTGGATTTGCCGCAGCCGGATTCGCCGACCAGGCCGACCACCTCGCCGCGCGCGATCGCCAGGTCCACGCGATCGACCGCCTGCACGGTCTCGTTCTTCTCGGGGCGTCCAAGGTGGCGGCCGAGGCCGCGTGCCAGACGGGCGGCGGCGTCGTAGGTGGGGCCGAAACGCTTGGAGACGCTGCGCAGTTCGATGATGGGGGTCATGACGCGGGAGACCTCTCCCGCTGCGCGGGAGAGGAGGCCGCGAAGCGGCTGGTGAGGGTGTTGCGGCGCCCCATGGCCAACCTTTGACACGAACCAGAAACAAGACCGCGGCGGTACGCGGCACCCTCAGCCGGAGCGCCGACGCGCGCCGACCTCTCCCACGTCGCGGGAGAGGTTTTGCTCACGCGGCCACCATCGGATGGAAGCACCGCACCGCCTGCCCCGGCACCGGCTCGCCCACCGGCGGATCCTGCGCACACGTTGCATCCGCGCGCGCGCAGCGGGTGCGGAAGGCACAGCCGGCGGGGAGGTTCAACAGGCTCGGCGTCATGCCGGGAATCTGCCGCAGTTTTTCCCCCCGTTTGTTGCGGCTCGGCACGCTGCCGATCAGCCCGTGCGTGTAGGGATGCCGCGGGCGGTCCAGTACGTCACCCGCGTCGCCGGTTTCCACCACGCGGCCGGCGTACATCACCGCGATCTCGTCGGCCAGGCCGGCCACCACCGACAGATCATGCGTAATCCACAGCAATGCCGTGCCATGTCCGGCTGCCAGCTTCTGCACCTCGGCGAGGATCTGCGCCTGGATGGTGACGTCCAGGGCGGTGGTCGGCTCGTCGGCAATCAGCAGATCGGGGTGGTGCAACAGTGCGATGGCGATGGCGACGCGCTGCCGCATGCCGCCGGAGAACTGGTGCGGATAGGCGGCGAGCCGCTCGTCCGGGCTGGGAATGCCGACCATGCCGAGCGCGTCGCGTGAGCGGGCGCGCGCGTCGGCACGGGAAATGCGCATGTGGGCCTGCACCGTCTCGATCATCTGCGTGTCGATGCGCAGGACCGGGTTCAGCGTCATCATCGGGTCCTGGAAGATCATCGCAATGCGGTTGCCGCGCAGCTCGCGCATCTCGCGTTCGGAGAGTTGGGCAAGGTCGCGGCCCTGGAACAGGATCGAGCCGCCGACGATGCGGCCGGGCGGATCGACCAGGCGGATGATGGAAAAGCCGGTGACCGTCTTGCCGGAGCCGGATTCACCGACCAGCCCGAGCACCCGGCCGCGCGATACCGCGAACGACACGTCGTCCACCGCGCGCACCACGCCGGCACGGGTGAAGAAATGCGTGCGCAGGCCACGCAATTCGAGCGTTGGGGCGGTCATGGCGGAGCAAACGGGTGAGCGAAGCAAGGCCAGGGGCTTTGCCCCTGGAACCCCACCAAGGGGCTCTGCCCCTTGGAGCCCCACCAAGGGCGGAGCCCTTGGAACCCTTCACTTGGAGTGGTTGGACGGGAGGGGGCCATGTGGCGCGGCTGTCTTTCCGACCGGTCGTCGGAAAGACAGCCGCGCCACATGGCCCCCTCCCGTCCAACCACTCCAACGGATGGATTGCCAAGGCTGCGCCATTGCTGGGGCTTGGACCGCGAAGCGGACCAAGGGGGGCAAGGCCCCCTGACGGGTCCAGGGCAGAGCCCTGGCCTCCCTTCCTTCACCCGCTGCCGCATCACTTCTTCAGCCGTGGGTTCAGCACGTCGCGCAATTGGTCTCCCACCAGGTTGATCGCGACGATGGTCACCAGCAGCGCGATGCCCGGATAGAAGCTGATCCAGTATTTGCCGGACAGCATGTATTGGTAGCCGTTGGCGATCAGCAGCCCGAGCGACGGCTCGGTAATCGGCACGCCAAGGCCGAGGAACGACAGCGTCGCCTCCAGCGTAATCGCGCGGGCCACCTGCTGCGTGCCGATGACGATCAGCGGTGCCATGCAGTTCGGCAGCAGGTGGCGGAACAGGATGCGCCGCCACGGCAGCGCAAGGCATTCCGCGGCCTCGATGTATTCCCGCCGGCGCTCCACCATCGCGGAGGCGCGCACCGTGCGCGTGTAATACGCCCATTCGACGATCACCAGCGCCATGACGACGTTCATCACGCCCTTGCCGAGCACGGCGAGGATCATCAGCGCGACCAGAATGGAGGGGAAGGAAAGCTGCAGGTCCACCAGGCGCATGATGACCGCATCCAGCCGGCCACCGACATACGCCGCGACCAGACCGAGGGTGGCGCCGATGATGCAGGCGATGAACGCCGAACCGACACCGACTCCGAGGCTGATGCGCAGGCCGTAGAGAATGCCGGAGAACATGTCGCGGCCCTGGTCGTCGGTGCCGAGCCAATAGGTGTAGCCAGCCCCCGACGCCGACCCGGGCGGCAGGCGCCCGTCCATGATGTCGAGTTGCGCGAGGTCATACGGATTCTGTGGCGCAATGACCGAGGCGAAGATCGCCGCGAGCGCGATGAGCACGGCGGCAGCAAGGCCGACAAGGGCGAGCTTCGATGCGGCGAATTCCGCGATGAAGCGGTGGAACGGGGTTTCCTCGCGCGGCGCGGCAGGTGTGGGAAGCGCGGTGGTGCTCATCTCAGCTTGACCAGGGGAGCAGAGGCAGATGCCATGCCCCCTCGCGAACAGCGGCATGCGTTGCGGCCACCTCGCGAACGCCGGCACGGACGACGCCCCCCTCGCGAACAGCGGCATGGGCTGCGCTCACCTCGCGAGCACCGGCATGGGCTGCGCCCACCCCGCGAACACCGGCATGGACGACACCCATCCCGCGAACACCGGCATGGACGACGCCCACCCCGCGAACAGCGGCACGGACGACGCCCAGGCCGTCATGGCCGGGCTTGACCCGGCCATCTATGCAGGCACCGGCCATACGATCCCGTTCGTCACCAAATTCGCGAACTGTTAACCAGCTGCATTGCACGCTACGATCATGCGTGGCGGCTGGGTTTACATCCTGACGAACCAACCATTCGGTGTGTTGTACATCGGGATCACGAACGACCTGTTGCGCCGCACCTGGGAGCATCGCCAGCGTGCAACGGAATGCTTCACCAAGCGCTATTACGTTACAAGGTTGGTTTATGCCGAGTGGCACGAAGATATTCGAGACGCAATCCAGCGCGAAACCAGCATCAAACGCTGGCCCCGTGCATGGAAGCTGGATCTGATCACGCAGCAGAACCCGCAATGGGAGGATCGGTACGCGCAGTTGACCTGATGTGCCAACACTGGCGGTAGGGGTGCCGGCATAGATGGCCGGGTCAAGCCCGGCCATGACGATGGGCGCGCAGTCCGTGCCGGCGGGCGCACAGTCCGTGCCGGCGGGCGCGTGGGCCGGCGTCGCTTCCCACGATCGCTCGGCGCTCCCCCTCACTCCCTGCTCTCCAGCCGCACGCGCGGATCGAGCACCGTGTAGAGCACGTCCACCACCAGATTGATCGCGATGAACAGCAGCACGATCATCATCAAATACGCAACGATCACCGGCCGGTCCAGCACGTTGATCGAATCGATGATCAGCTTGCCCATGCCGGGCCAGGCAAACACGCTCTCGGTCACCACGGCAAAGGCGATGGTCGTGCCGAGTTCCAGCCCCACCACCGTCACCACCGGAATCATGATGTTCTTCAGGACATGCACGAAGATCACCCGCGCCGGCGTCAGCCCCTTGGCACGGGCGAACTTGACGAAATCCATCGGCAGCGTCTCGCGCACCCCGGCACGCACCAGCCGCAGCACCAGCGAGATGTTGAACAGCGACAGGTTCAGCGCCGGCAGCAACAGATGCTTCAACCCGTCCCAGGTCAGGAACGACCATGGCACGCCGAACAGCTCCGCGGTCGCCCCGCGGCCGGTCGATGGCAGCCAGCCGAGTTGCACCGCGAACACCATGATCAGCATCAATCCGACCCAGAAGGTCGGCAGCGAGAACCCCAGGATGCCGCCCGCCATGATGGTGCGCGCCGCGACACTATCCGGATAAAGCCCGGCGTACAAGCCCAGCGGGATGCCGAACACGATCGACAGCAACACCGCGGTCACCGCCAGTTCCATCGTTGCCGGCATGCGTTGCGCGATCAGCGTCAGCGCCGGCTCGTTGAACACGAAGCTGCGGCCGAGATCGCCGTGCAGCGCGTCGTTCAGGAACAGCACGTATTGCTTCCATAACGGCTGGTCGAGCCCGAGCGAGGCGATGACGCGGGCCCGCTCGGCCTGGTCGGCTTCCGGCGAGATCAGGATGTCGACCGGATTGCCGATGACGTGCACGCCGACGAAGACGATCACCGTCATCGCCAGCACGACGAACAACGCCTGGATCAGCCGGCGGATCAGCCAGGTGGTCATCAGTCCCCGATATCACCTCTCCCGCGGGAGCGGGAGAGGTGATATCGTCAGTCGCTTGCGAGGGACAGTCGCCGGCACCGGGCCGCCACAGCCGGCAGCCGTTCGCATACCCAACGCAATGGCGCGGTAACCGTCCAGAAATCCGACGCATACACGGCGGCAAGCCGCTGCTCCGCGCTGACGGCACGTTGCGCGTCCGCCGCCAACGCCGCCGCTTCGGCACAGACCGCGTCCCATCGCGCCATCGGATCCAAACCCGCGACGTGCAGCGGACTCGTCTCGAGCAGGGTGGCATAGCTGAGCATGGCGCCGACGCGGGCAAGTAACGGAGAGTCGGCCCATGCGTCGCCGGCACGCTCCGCCAGGAACGCTTCGGCGGCATGATGCGCCTGCCACACCTCGGCGCGGCCCAGTCCTGACGTGGCAAGCATGCAGACATCGCGGCCGGAGCCGCCCAGCGCATCGCCGAGATCGATGGAGCACCCGGTCAACGTCGCCAGGTCGATCTCGCATCGGCGGCGGTAATCCGCTGCATTGGTCAGCAGGTCGCTATCGATGATCAGGTCTATCGTGTCGGGAATGTTTGCAGCGGCCACGATCCAGAACGCCAGGAACCCGCGATACCACGCCGCCGGCTCGCTGCACCGCAGATGCACCGCGCACGCCGCCAGGCCGGCGCGCACCGATACGCCCGACGGCAGTGACGGCAACGCAACCTCCAGGTGACGGACCGCCGCCGCGACGTCGGGTACGTCCCGGTGCGTGGCCAGCAGCAGCAGCGGCATGGCGAGGAAGTACGGGTTGTCGTGGCGACGGAATTGACGTTGCGCGGAGACGAACTGGGCCAGCGGGTTGCGCGTCACGGCAATATGGATCGCTTGCGGAAAGTTCCGCTGCATCCAGCCGATCCGTCCGAGCGACCGGCAGAATTTCAACACCGGCTGGCCGCCCTCGGCGTGCGCTGTCCGCAGCAACAATGCGATGTAGTCGCGCAGCTCGGGCATCGCGACATCGGGCTCCGCGAAGAATCCGCTGATCGCGAATGCCGGGTCATAGTGTCGCACACCGCGTGCAACGGTCTTCAGCAAGGGACGGAACTCGGTGAAATACGGGCGGTGCAAGGGCGGATGACCCGATGACCAGCTCTCGGGGTCACAGGCCTCGATCGCGGCCGGGGTCAGCGTGACCAGATCCTCGGTCAGCGGTTCGTAAAGGCAGGTCGTTCCGGTCAGCGCGCGGAAGCGGCTCCACAGCCAGGTGCCACGGGTGAGCCATCCGGTGTGCAGGAAGACGGGCGCCACGCCCGCGATGTCCGCGGCAAGCAGGACGCGTCCGCCGGCGTTCCTCTCACCTGTCTCCGGGCACAGAAGTTCGGTCCGAATCATTATTCGATTGTTCAATTTGGGCGAGCGAGCGTGCCTGCCAGGACATTGCCGCTGTAATGCGAGGGGGTAACGAAATGCAACGCCTCGTTCAAGTGGCCGAGTACCGCGTGTCGGCCTGCCCGCGCGGAGCAGGCGGGAAGCAGGAAACCGACCTCTCCCCTCCCATTGAGAGTTTTGGCCGTCAAGCGGACCTGGGTTGGGGGGAGCCGGAGAAGGTTCCTACGGCGCCTGCCATTCCGTGTCCGAATCCAGCGGGAACACCGGGCGCGGCAGGCGCTGCCACGGAAAATTCGCCAGCACCGGGCTGGTCAGGCCGGGGGCGTCCACCTCGAACACTTGCGCCGGGGGAAAGAACTCGTCGAACCCGGCGCGGAAATGGCCGCGGCTCTTCACCGCGACGCACGTCGCCGCGGCGATGTCGATGCCGTGCATCTCCAGCATCACCGGTTCGGCGAGCTGCCGACGCAGGCTGCCGACCACCACGCGGATCCCCGATCCGTCCAGCCGCAGCAGCGCCGAGGGGCCGAGGTTGAAGCGCTTGCCCGCCGCGACGCCGCGCCGCCCCACGCCGGCACCGTCGCTGATCCGCTCCACCACCGCGTCCGCCGCGAAGCGTTTGGCGAACGCGCTCTCCTGCCGATTGAACACCGCGTGCAGCCGCGCGCCCGCCCCGGCCGCGTGCGCCGTCGCCGCCAGGGCCGGATCGACAAACACCCCCAGCACCACGCCGGGCACGCCCGCCTCGTGCAGCGCCGCCAGCAGCCACGACGTGTTGCCGCGCCCGCCGCCGCCCGGATTGTCGGCGACATCGGCCAGGATGACCGGCGGCATCGCGCCCGCCGCCGCGCGCCGCGCCAGCGTCACCGCCTCGGCGATCGACGTCAGCCGCCGCGCATAGCGCTGGTGTTCGGCCCACCCACGTTGCGCGATGGCCAAGGCGGTGCCGCGTGCCTCCGCCAGACCGGACTCGCGCGACTGACCTGGAGGAACGCGCGCCGTCACCGTAATGGTCATGCCGCATTTCGGCAGGTCGCTGAAGACGAACCCTCCGGCTATCGAAACATTCGCCACCGTTCCGCCGACGAACTCCTGGCCGTAACGCAGCAGGTCGGCATACGGCCCCTCGGCGGTGAGCAGGGTGACGGAGGGCGGCGTGAGCGGGAGGCGGATGAAGGCCTTCGCGGTGCGCATCCCCGCCAGCATCTCGCGCAGCAGGTCGGCGCACTCGGCCGCGCGTTCACGCGCGTCGACGTGCGGATTGGTGCGATACACCACCAGCGCGTCGCACGCCTCCACCAATCGCTCCGAAACGTTGCAGTGCGGATCGTGCGAGACGACGATCGGCACGGCCGGGCCGACGATCTGCCGCAGCATCGCCAGCAGGGTGCCGTCGCTGTCCTCGTCGCCGGTCGCCGAGGATGCGCCATGGCTCGGCACATACACCGCGTCCACCGGCAGTGCCGCGGCCAGCCCGTTGCGCACCCGGTCGCAGAAATCCAGGAACAGCGATTGCTCGATCGGGCCGCCGGGCGGCGCGCTCGCCACCAGGATGGGCACCGGAGTCCACGGCCCGGTCGCGTCCATGCGCGCATAGAAGCCGGGTAATTCGCTCGGCAGATGGCTGACCTCGCGCGCCAGCCGGGTGATCGCCTCGGCTTCCTCCCAGCACTGGCGCTGGAAATCGTCGCGTGTTGTCGGAGGGGCGAAGGCGTTGGCTTCCAGGTGCAACCCGATGATCGCAATGCGCGGGGCACGCATCACAATCGGCCTCGGAACTGACCCACGGAGCAAGCCGATCCGTCATGCCGAGGCCGGTCGGCATCCACGACTGTCCTGTGCGCGAGAGGCAAAGTCATGGATGGCGGGCCGGAGCCTGCCCTCGGGCACTTGGCCCGGGGGCCCGCGATGACGGGGCGAGGGTAATGTCAGCGCTGCGCGATATCATTTTGGGCACTCCGGTTGCCGCTCTCGCCGAGCCGTATAGACTGGCGGCCATGAACGCACCAAACACCCCGCCGACCACCGCCATGGCAGCCGCCCAGCCCGGTGCCGCACCCGCTTCGACCGGGCGCATGACGACGGCCGAGATCCTCGCCCGGCTGGTCGCCTTCGACACCACCAGCCGCAACTCCAACCTGAAGCTGATCGAGTTCGTGCGCGGCTACCTGGATGCGCAGGGCGTCGCCTATCGCGTCAGCACGGACGAAATCAAGCAGAAGGCCAACATCCACGCGATTGTCGGGCCGCAAGCCGCCGGCGGCGTCGCCTTGTCGGGCCATGTCGATACCGTGCCGGTCGAAGGCCAGGCCTGGAGCGCCGATCCGTTCACCCTGCGGCGCGACGGCGGAAATCTGTACGCACGCGGCGCCTGCGACATGAAGGGCTTCGTCGCCTCCTGCCTCGCCGCGGTGCCCGACTTCCAGGCGAAGCAACTGAAGCGCCCGCTGCACCTGTTCATCAGCTACGACGAAGAGACCGATTTCGGCGGCGTCGAGCGGTTGGTCGCCGATCTGCAAGAGTCCGATCTGAAGCCGGCGCTGTGCGTGGTCGGCGAACCGTCGGGCATGAAGCCGATCATCGCGCACAAGGGCCGGCTCAGCCTGAATGTGCGGGTGCGTGGCCGGCCCGGCCACTCCAGCGAGCCGGCCAAGGGCGTGAACGCCATCCATGCCGCCGGCGAGGCGATTGCCTGGGTGGCCGCGGAAGCCAGGCGGCTGGCCCAGGAGGGTCCGTTCGCCGAGGCGTTCGATCCGCCGCATACCACCATCCAGGTGGGCACCGTGCAAGGCGGCTCGATCCTCAACATCATTCCGGAACATGCCGAATTCAGCATGGAGTGGCGCAACGTTCCCAACGACGACGCGGAACGGCATCTCGCGCGGCTGAAGGCTTTCGTCGCCACGGCCATCGAGCCGGCAATGCACGCGGTGCATCCGGCGACCGGCTTCAGTTTCGAGATCATCAACCTGATGCCGCGCCTGGCGCTCGATCCGAATCACGAACTGGCGACGGTGGTGAAGCAACTCACCAACTCGAACAGCGCCGGCACGGTAAGCTACGGCACCGAGGGCGGATACTATCAGAATGCCGGCATCCCGACGATCATCTGCGGCCCGGGTTACATCGCGCAGGCGCACCAGCCTGACGAGTTCGTGGCGCAGAGCGAACTCGACGCCTGTGACGCGTTCATCCGCCGCCTGGCGGATCGTCTGCTGACCTGAACCGCGCGCGACATGGCCCCGTCCGCTTCGCCAACGCTGCCGCTCTTCGAGGTGCGCCTGGCCGCGCCCGACATCGGACACTGGGTCGAAGGCAATACCGGCATCCAAGGTTTTACCAGCCGTACCGCCCGCCGGCCCGGCCCGCATGTCATGCTGCTGGCGCTGTCGCACGGCAACGAGATCGCCGGAGCGATCGCGCTGGACCGCCTGCTGGCGGCGGACCTCGCGCCGACGCGCGGGCGGCTGACGTTCGGTTTCGTCAACCTCGCCGCGTTCGAGCGGTTCGATCCGCGCCAGCCCACCTTGTCGCGCTTCATCGACGAGGACATCAACCGGCTGTGGGAGGCCACGATGCTGGACGGCTCGCGCCGCTCCGTGGAGCTGGAGCGGGCGCGGGCGATCCGGCCGATGATCGACAGCGCCGACGTGGTGCTGGACCTGCATTCGATGCTGTGGCCGTCGGATCCGCTGATACTGTGCGGCGCCACGGCCAAGGGGCGGGCGCTGGCGGCGGGCATCGGCACACCGGAGTTGGTGGTGGCGGACCATGGTCACGCCAGCGGCCGGCGCTTGCTCGATTACGCCCGCTTCGCCGCGCCGGACACGCCGTTCGTCGCCAACCTGGTCGAGGCCGGACAGCATTGGCTGCCCACCACCGTCGATACCATGCTGGCCAGCATCGCCGGATTGCTGCGGCATTTCGGGATGGCGCCGGCGACGCACCCGGCGCTGCCGCCGCCGCAGACGAGGCGGCAACGTTTCGCCGAGGTCACCGACGCCGTCGCCGCCGCCACCAGCAGCTTCGCGTTCGTGCAGTCGTGGCGCGGGGGCGAAGTCATCCCCCACCGCAACACGCTGATCGCGCTGGACGGCACGACGGAGATCCGCACGCCGTACGACGACTGCCTGCTGGTCATGCCGAGCCTGCGTCCCAGCCGCGGCCACACTGCGGTACGGCTGGCGCGGTTCAATGCGGGGTAATGGCGCGTGGCCGAGAGATCGATCCTCTATCTGGTGCGCAGGGCCACGATCAGTGTCATGGCCGGCGCAGGCCGGCCACCTACGACTGTCCCGCGTAGCCCGCAGAAAAGACTTGGCTGGCCTGCGCCGGTCATGCCACTTGGCGCGCCCCCCTGCCGCGGCGTGTCAATCTCTCCGCCTGTCGGTATAAGGCGTCCCCGATGCCCGACGATGCACCATTGACCGAAGCCGTCCTGCAGCGCCGCGACGCGGACGGCGTTGCCTGGCTGACGCTGAACCGCCCCGCCGCGCGCAATGCGTTGTCGATGGCGCTGATGCAGACGCTGGACGCCGAACTGGTGGCGATCGCCGACGATGCCACGGTGAAGGTCGTGGTGATCGGCGGCGCCGGCCCGGCCTTTTGCTCCGGCCACGATCTGCGCGAACTGCGCGCGCAGCCCGACCGCGGTGCATACCAGGCGGTGTTCGCGCAATGCTCCGCGCTGATGCAGCGGATCGTCGGGCTGCCGAAGCCGGTGATCGCCCGCGTGCACGGCGTGGCGACGGCGGCCGGCTGCCAGCTCGTCGCGAGCTGCGACCTCGCGGTGGCAGCGGATACCGCCCGTTTCGCCACGCCCGGCGTCAATCTCGGCCTGTTTTGCTCCACGCCGATGGTGGCGCTGTCACGCGCCGTCGGGCGCAAGGCGGCGATGGAAATGCTGCTGACTGGCGACATGATCGATGCAGCGCGGGCGTGCGCGCTGGGGCTGGTGAACCGGGTCGTGCCGGAGGCCGGTCTGCATGCCGCGGTGGCGGCGCTCGCCGGGCAGATCGCCGGCAAGAGTCCACTGACCCTGGCGATCGGCAAGGTGGCGTTCTACCGCCAGGCGGAGCTGCCGCTGGAGCAAGCCTATGCATACGCGTCGGAGGTGATGGTGCGGAACATGCTGGCGCGCGACGCGGCGGAGGGAATCGACGCCTTCCTGGACAAGCGCACCCCGGTCTGGACGGGCACCTGACGATTGGCCGGCACGGGTGGTCGGACGCGGTCGCCATACCTATCTGAGCACCACCCAATGATTGCTGGACTGTGATGAAAGACCCCTACGAAGTCCTGGGCGTGCAGAAGACCGCCAACGAGGCGGCGATCCGTGCCGCCTATCGCAAGCTGGCCAAGCGCTACCACCCCGACCTCAACCCCGGCAAACCCGAGGCGGCGGAACGGTTCAAGGAGATCAACGCCGCCAACGACATCCTGTCGGATGCGGACAAGCGCGCCCGGTTCGACCGCGGCGAGATCGATGCCGCCGGCAACGAGGTGCCGCCGGAGCGCCCGTTCTACCGCGACTTCGGCGACGCGCCCGGCCGCGAGAAGTACCACGCGAATATCGATCCCGAGGACCTGGAGAGCATCTTCGCCCACGCCTTCGGCGGCGCCGCTCACGGCCGACCGTCCGGCGCCGCCGGCGGCCGGCGGTTCTCCGCCCGCGGCTCGGACGCGCACTACACGCTGACCGTCGGCTTCCTCGATGCCGCCAACGGCACCACGCGCCGCATCACCCTGCCGGAAGGCCGCACGCTGGATGTGCGCATCCCCGCCGGCGTGCGCGACGGCCATCTGCTGCGGCTGAAGGGCCAGGGTATGCCGGGCCTCGGCGACGGTCCGCCGGGCGACGCGCTGGTCGAAATCGTCGTCGCGCCGCACCCGCTGTTCCGCCGCGAAGGCGACGACATCATCGTCGAGCTGCCCGTCACCATCCAGGAGGCGGTGCTGGGTACGTCGGTGGAAGTGCCGACCATCAAGGGCAAGGTGCGGCTGACCATCCCGCCCAATTCCGGCACCGGCACGCGGCTGCGGCTGCGCGGGCGAGGCATCCACCAGGGCCACCAGTTCGTGCAGTTGCACGTCGTGCTGCCGCCGGAGCACGAGCCGGCGTTGGCCGAGTTCCTCAAGTCATGGCAACCGAAGCACGCGTTCAATCCACGCGCGGGTCTGGAGGAAGCATGATGCTGCAGCTCACCGCCGTGACTGCGCTGTTCGTCGATTTGCCGGCGCAGGAGCTGACGGCATGGATCGAGCGCGGCTGGGTGCAGCCGGAACCTGCCGACTCCGGCTGGGTCTTCCAGGAGATCGACATCGCCCGGGTGCGATTGATCCACGACCTGCGCCACGGCATGGATGTCGGCGAGGACACCATTCCGCTGGTCCTGTCCCTGCTCGATCAGGTCTACGAACTGCGCGCCCTGTTGAAAGCGGTGTTGCGCGCGGTGGAGGCCCAGCCGGAAGCGGTGCAGGAAGCCATCCGAAGTCACCTCTCCCGCGGAAGCGGGAAAGATCGAGACGCGTAACCCTCGGGGGTGAGGTTTAGACCTCGCGAAATTCCAATACCGTGCCAAACGCCGCGCTCGGCGGCACAAGGATGCGATCGCTTTCACGCACCGCGCCGACAACCCCACCCGCTTCCAACGCCTGCGCTGCGGCCGCCAGCGACCTCGTGCGCAAGGTCAACCCCGCCATGAATTCCGAACGTCCCTCCCCGTCCGGCGCCGAGTCGCCGAACGCGCGTTGCAACGCGGCCGGCGTGATCACGTCGAACTGCGACAACCCGACCAGCAGCCGGCACCCGTCGGCGCTCTCGCGCACCGCCCCGGCGCCGAACATGCGCGCGAACAACCCACCCAGCGACGCCGGATCCTGCGCTGCGATCACCGCCCGCATCACCCCGATCACCCCGTTCGCGTGATGCCGCCACGCGTCGCGCCACACCAGGTCGCGCGTGAGGTGGTGACAGAAATACAGCCGCCCGGCCGGGGTCGTTCCCGTCGTCAGACGCACCGTGCGAAACGTCGCATCGCGCGGGCCATCCGGCAGTTCAACCGGGCGGGAGAACTGCTGCGGCGGCTCGATCGGCACGCCCGCGGCATGCAACGCGTCGTAGGTGCGGTTCGAATCCTCGGTGCCCCAGACCAGACCATTCAGTCCCTCCGGCGCGGCAAGGATCTCCTGCCGCCGCGTATCTCCGCGGGGCGCGGCGATCAACTCCAGGTATTCGGTGCCGAACATTGCGAGGTGGTTCATCGAACCCAGCGTGTGATAGCCGCGCGGCGTGAGGGTGAATCCCAGGCGACGATAGGTTTCGGCGCCTTCGTCGATGCGGTCGCGCACATTGACCACGACATGGTCCAGGGTCGGCACGGGCAATGGGTAAGACATGGCGGGACCCTCATTACGTCATGGTCGGGCTTGACCCGGCCATCTATCGCCGCACGGTGCCGCAATAGATGGCCGGGTCAAGCCTTGCCCCCGGGCGCTTGACCCGGGGGCAAGGCCATGACGGGAGGAGCGTCGGTGCGACGAATGGTGGTGACGGCTTCGATCTCCAGGATAAGCTCGTGTGCGACGACGATATCCGTCTTGAAGCCGTCGCCGACCGGTGCGCCCTTATAGACGATGGAAATTGCGACCTGCCGAGCGAAGGCAATGGCCGCCTCGCCCAATTCGCGGCAAAGGCATCGCTCGTAGACGGATTCCAACAGGCCGGGGCCAGTATGGCGGTGCACCTCGATCGCCAGCCCGATCACCCGATCGGTCAATGGTTCCGCCAGAAGCATAACGCTCGTTCCGTGAACACCGTGCTCTCCGCGCTTTCTCCGTGCTGAACATCAACGAAACGCTAAGGCACCGGCGTCGACCACGGTTCGGCGGGTTGAATTCGGTTTCAATCAACCGAGTTCGCAATAAGAGCGAAACAAAAAGGCGGCGCCCGAAGGCGCCGCCAAGTTTGGGGGGGAAACGTCACGCAGCGGAACGGCAAATCCGCCCCGCCGCACACCCCACATTAGGCTGCGTTGAGGAAAATCAACCTCACAGTTGCGCGCGCCGTTTCGGCTTTTGGGCGGAAACGATCACAGTCTTGCCAGCAGGCCTGCCTGCCTGCGCTGGCCGTGCCGCCCGGCGGCCGGGCGGCTTCGCCAACAGATCCGGCAGATGCTGGCGCATGCGGGCGAAATCCTTCCACGGGTCGGTCCGCTGGCGCGCCAGCCGCTCCGGCACGCTGCGCAAGGTAAAGTCCGCCGGATCGAGCGTTCGTGTTACCTCGTCCCACGCCAGAGGGGTCGCCACGGTAGCGCCTGGCCGGGCGCGCGGGCAGAACGACGCCACCGCCGTCGCGCCCAGCCCGTTGCGCAGCCAATCGATCAGGATACGGCCGCGGCGATCGATCTTCTTCAAGGTGGGGAGGAAGCGATCCGGCTGTTCCTCGCTGAGCATCTCGGCAAACGCCCGGCAGAACGGCTTTACCTCTTCCCAGCCTGCCGCCGGCACGGTCGGCACCACCACGTGCAATCCCTTGCCGCCGGTGGTGCGGCAGAACGACTCCAGCTTGAGTTGCTGCAGCTTGCCGCGCACGTCCAACGCCGCGCGCGCCACCTCGGCGAAAGCCACCCCCTCGCCTGGATCGAGGTCGAACACCATGAAGTCGGGGTGCAGCGGATCGGCTTCGGTGGCGCCCCAGGCATGCAGCTCGATCGCGGAAATCTGCGCCATGGCGACCAGGCCGTGCACGTCGTCGATCGCGAGGTAGGGGGCGCCGGCCGCCTTCCCGGAGCGGATGCCGTCGGGCAGCGTGCCGTGGCCGTGCTTCTGGAAGAAATGCTCTCCGCCGATGCCCTCCGGGCAGCGTACGATCGCCAGCGGCCGGTGCGCCAGGCCGGGCAGCGCATGCTCCGCCACCGCCTGCCAGTATTCCGCGAGCTGTTGCTTGGTGATGCCGGGCCACAGTTCGCGGTCGGGATGGGTCAGGGTCACGCCCTCGATGCTGGCGGCCCGCGCCTTCGGTTTGCGCGCGGTGACGATGGCGGTGCTGGTCGTGGCCGCGGCGGCGAATTTTGTGCCCTTCGGCGGCACCGCGATCTTTGGCCGGCGCTGCGGCGGCACCGCAACGATGGGGCCGCCTTGCGGTCCGGGTGGCTGCTTCGGGTTAACCGGCTTGTGCTCCGCTTCGGGGTTGGCGACGGCGCGCACCACCTCGTCGGCCGCCTTGTCCTCGCGCAGGCCGAGATACACGGCGTGACGCACCCGGCCGCTGCCCGACCACGACACGAACTGGATTTCCACGACCAGTTCCGGCCGTACCCAATGGATCGTGGTGTCGAGCAGATCGCCCGCCACCAACAGGCCGCGCGGCGGATCGGCGGCCAGCGCGTCCAGCCGGTCGCGCAGGGTGGCAAGCTCGTCATCGGAAAAGCCGGTGCCGACGCCGCCGGCATAGTGCAGGCCATGCAGCGGATCGTAATAGCCGAGATGCAGCGCGCCGAGCCCGGTGCGGCTGCCGCGCGGCGCGGTCCAGCCAAGCACGACGAATTCCTCGCGCCCCTGGCATTTCAGCTTCAGCCAGCCGTGGCCGCGGCCGGCACGATACGGCGCATCCGCCGGTTTGCAGACGATGCCTTCGAGCTTCATGCGGCAGGCCTCGCGCCGCATGGCGGCAGGATCGCCGGTGTGGTGATCGCTGTAGCGCAGCATGCCCTGCCAGTCGTCGAGTCCCCGCAGCACCCGCTTGCGCTCCAGCAACGCGCAGTTGCGGAGATCCCACCCGTCGAGGTGCAGCAGGTCGAACAGGTAGAAGTAGAGCGTGGCGTCCTTGCCGGCCGACAACGCTGCCTGGAGCGCCGGGAAACTGGATATTCCTCCGTCGTCGAGCGCGACAAGTTCGCCGTCCAGCAAAGCGGTTTCGACGTTGAGCCGTGCCACCGCGGCGGCCACGGCGGGCAGCCGGTCGGTCCAGTCGTGGCCGTTGCGGGTGACCAGGCGGACCTTGCCGTGGTCGAGCCAGGCGAGCAATCGATAGCCGTCGAACTTGATCTCGCTGATCCAGTTCTTGCCGGTGGGTGGCTCGTTGGCGAGGGCGCAGAGCTGCGGCGCCTGGCGTTCGGGCAGTTTCCCGGGTTTCGCCCCCGTGGCGGGGGCGGCCTTGGCTGAGGCACGTGCCGGCTTCACCTTGCCGTATTTGGCCAGCCTGGCGGGGTCCGACTGTGCCGGCTTGGGCGGTGCGGTGGCCTGTTCGATCGCTTCGGCGTCGGCGCCCGCGCGTTCGTACTCGTCGTGCCCCTTGAACAGCAGCCAGTTGTCCGCCTTGCTGCGCGAGCCCGGCTTGGGCCGCAGGCGCACCAGGTGGAAGCGGCCATTCAGCCGCTGGCCATGCAGGACGAAGGTCAGCTCGCCCTTCTGCATGCCATGGTCGGGGTCATTGAGCGGTTCCCAGGTGCCGCGGTCCCAGGTTTCCACGCTGCCGGCGCCGTACTGGCCGTCCGGAATGGTGCCCTGGAAGTCGGCGTAGTCGATCGGGTGGTCTTCCACATGCGCCGCGATGTGCTTGACCGACGGATCGAGCGACGGGCCCTTGCGTACTGCCCAACTCCACAGCACGCCGTCATGCTCCAGCCGGAAGTCATAGTGCAGGCCGGCGCGATGGGCCTGGTGCTTCTGCACCACGAACATCGGCGCGTCCCGGGTGGCGCGCGGCTTGCCCGGGGCGGGCTCGGCGGTGACCGTGAAGTCGCGCTTTGCCCGGTAGGTCTTGATGGAGGTGTCCCGCTGCGTGGTCTTTCCTGCGGTGCTGGTGCGCGGCATGGCTTGTGCTCTGGTTGTGTCGGCCAACGGCACGAAACGACCGGCGTGACGTGCGAGTTGCCGGCGGGACGGTGGCGGCGCATCACGCTCGGCTGACGGAAGATCAGGGCTCTGCCCTGAAACCCGCCATGGGGCTTTGCCCCCTGGACCCCCAGCAAAGGCTGAGCCTTTGCAATCCATCCGTTTGGCTGGGTGGACGGGAGGGGGGACGGCTCGCTGCGCCGGTGTCGCCATCGTGGCGACACCGGCGCAGCGAGCCGTCCCCCCTCCCGTCCACCCAGCCAACTGAAGGGTCCCAAGGGCTCCGCCCTTGGCGGGGATCCAAGGGGCAGAGCCCCTTGGTGGGGTTTCAGGGGCAAAGCCCCTGGCGCTCCTTCAGCCGCTTGCGGCGACGATCGACTCCCCCACGATCTGCACGATGCGATCGAGCGTCGCCTCCGGCGTCATCAGCGGCGGCGCCAGGCAGAGCGAATCGCCGCTCGGGGGCGGGCCTCCGCCGCCGCCACGCTGGCGGATGATCAGGCCGCGCTTGCCGCACTCGGCCACCACCCTGCCGCCGAGGCCGATCGCCGGTTTGCGGCTGCCCTGGTCCTCGACCAATTCGACCGCCGCCATCATGCCGAGGCCGCGCACGTCACCCACCGCCGGCAGGCTGCGCAGCGTCTCCAGACCCTCCAGCAGGCGCCGGCCCATGACGGCGGCGCGCTCCGGCAGACCCTCCTTCTCGATGATGTCGATGTTCGCCAGGCCGACGGCGCAGCAGGTCGGATGCCCGGAGTACGTGGCCGCGTGCATGAACTTTTCGTCGGCCGGCGCGTCCTCGATCACCTTGTGCACGCGCTTCGACACGATGACGCCGCCGAGCGGCAGGTAGCCGCTGGTCACGCCCTTGGCGAACGACACCAGGTCCGGTTCCACCCCCCAATGGCCGAGCGCGAACCAGCGGCCGGTGCGGCCGAAGCCGGTGATGACCTCGTCGGCGATCAGCAGCACGTCGTGACGGTCACAGATCTCGCGCAGTCGGGGGAAGTAGCTGGCGGGTGGCACGATGACACCGCCGGCGCCCATCACCGGCTCGGCGATCACCGCGGCGACGGTGTCGGCGCCGTTCGCCAGGATGGCTTCCTCCACCGCGTCCGCCGCACCGATGCCGGCGTCGCCGTTGCCGGGCCAGCGATACGGATAGGGCGGGGCGACCTGGATGAAGTTCGGCACCATGGGGCCGAACATCTTCTGATAGCCGGGCAGGCTGGTGGCGCTCATCGCGGCGAAGGTGACGCCGTGATAGCCATAGACCCGCGAGATGATCTTGACCTTGTTCGGCTTGCCCAGCCGCTTCCAGTGGTAGCGGGCGAACTTGAAGGCACTCTCGTTGGATTCCGCGCCGCCGGTGGTGAAGTAGACCGCCGCGCTGTTGTTGTAGGCGAGCGACACGATGCGTTCGGCCAGACGGATCGCCGGTTCGTTGGAGAAGCCGGCATAGGCGCTGGCATAGGCGAGCTTGGCCATCTGCGCCTGCGCCGCATCGGCCAGTTCCTTGCGGCCGTGGCCGATATTGACGTTCCACAGGCAGGACAGGCCGTCGATCCACTCCTTGCCGTCGTTGGTGTACAGCATGGCGCCGCGACCTTCCGTGAAGATGCGCGCCTGGGCGTGGTCGCTGGGGTGGTGCAGCGGGTGAACCAGATAGCGCTGGTCGGTGGCCAGCAGGGTGTCGGTGGGAATGGCGAGGTCGTTCATGGGGGGCACCCCTCTTCATGCTGGCCCCAACGTAGTGCGGATCGGGGCGGATCGAAAGGAAGTGCGTTGGTCACGCCGCGCTCTGGCGCGGATCGATCCGGGCCGGCGCCGGCCATCCGGCCACGTGCCCGGGGCAAGGCTCGGCCCGGCCGTCCCTCGCGGCACCGTATCCGATAGATGGCCGGCGCAAACCCGGCCCGGACGTGCGGAGCGGCGGTGCGGTACGTCACCCTCTCGGCCGGTTGGGATTACGCGCCCAGCATAGGCTGCACGAACTGCATGAGATTGCCCCCGCGAAACAGGTGGCCGGCAACACCGGCCGCCGCCGCGGCTTCCATGTCGCTCGGCTGGTCGCCGATCATCACGCAGCGCGCCGGATCGAGTTCCCAGGCGCGCATCAAGTCCAGCAGCATGCCGGGAGCCGGCTTGCGCCAGTCACTCGCCTGGCGATACGCCGGCACGTCCGCCGCCTCGTGGAACGGGCAGTAGCGCGTGTCGTCGATCGTCCCGCCGGTGCGCCTGGCCTCGTCGGCCATCCAGTCCAGCAGCCGGCGCACCGCATCCTCGTCGTAGTAGCCGCGGGCGACGCCGGACTGGTTGGTGACGACGAACACGTGCCAGCCCGCCTGGGTGGCGGTGCGGATCGCGTCCAGCGCGCCCGGTATCCATTCGAACCGTTCGCGCGTGCCGACATGGCCGTGATCGACGTTCAGCACGCCGTCTCGGTCGAGGAACAGGGCGCGGCGGTGCAGCAGCGCGGGGATCTCCGTCTGGGCACGGGAAAAATCCTCGGGCACGCCGATGTCGCGGAAATAGCCGCCGGCGACCGTGCCGCGCAGCGTGCCGGCGGCGGCCAGCTTCGGCATCACCTCGGCTTCGAGCGAACAGTCGGGCGACAGTGCGTCGATCAGGCGGCGGCTGAACAGGTAGATGCCGGCGTTGATCAGCCCGGCGGTCCCGGGCCGGCCCGGGGTTGTCGATCCGGCAACCGGGCGCTCGTGGAAGCCGGTAACGCGATCGCCCTGTCGTTCCACCACGCCGTAGCGCGAGGCATCCGGCAGCGCGCGCAGCACCATGCGGCCGGTCACGCTGTCGTCGTCCGCGGTGGCGGCGGCCAGCAGGTTGGCCAGGTTGCAATCCAGCAGCGAGTCGCCGTTGCACAGCAGGAAGCGCTCGTGCAGGCGGTCGCGCGCGTGGAACACGGCGCCGCCGGTGCCGGCACGGAACGGCTCCCGGGAGATCGTGATGCGCGCCGGGCGAGGCAGGCCGGCCTCGATGGTTGCCGCCGCAGCCGTGACCTGGTCCGACAGATGGCCGGTCAGCAGCAGGATGTCGGTGACCCCGAAGCGCACGAATTCGCGCAGCAGCCAGGCAAGGAACGGCCGGTCGCCGCACGGCAGCAGCGGCTTCGGGGTGCTGGCGGTGAGGCTGCCGAGCCGGGTGCCCAGGCCGCCGACCAGCACGGCACATTGCTTGACCGTCGCGTGATGCATCCTCCCAGTGTACCGGCTGAAACGCTTGCCGCCCATGCCCCGGGGGCCGACCGCGGGGTTTGGTGCGAGGCCGCGGCAAAGCAAGGGGTTCTCATAGGAACAACCAGGCAAAGCGGCGCGGACCGCCGGCCAGCCCGCTGCAACGCCGCCCGCAAACCTGCTCGCCCGACTCCTCCACATCCTGCTACCGTCCCGCCCATGCCGAACTTCGCGTTGGAGAAGGCCGCCGGGGGGCGCGTCGCAGGGGTGGACGAGGTGGGCCGAGGCCCCCTCGCCGGGCCGGTGGTTGCCGCCGCCGTGGTCTTCCCCACCGGCGTCCCGCGCAAGCTCGCCGCCATGCTCGACGACTCCAAGAAGCTCACCGCCGACCAACGCCTCGCCGCCTTCGAGGCGCTGCGCGGATCGGGGCGGGCGGAGATCGCCGTCGCCGCCGCGTCGGTGGCCGAGATCGACCGGCTCAACATCCTGCGCGCCGCGCTGCTGGCCATGTGCCGCGCCGTCGCCCGCCTGCCGACGCCGCCCGACCTGGCGCTGGTGGACGGCAATATCGCGCCGGCGCTGCCCTGCGCGGTGCGCTGCGTGGTGGGCGGCGACGGGCGCTGCCTGTCGATCGCCGCCGCCTCGATCGTCGCCAAGGTCGTGCGAGACCGCGCCATGGCCCGGCTGGCGGTGCGCTGGCCCGGCTACGGCTGGGAGACCAATGTCGGCTACGCCACCGAATACCACCGGGCGGCGCTACTGCGCCTCGGCCCCACCCGCCACCACCGCCCGGCCTTCGCCAGCGTGGCGCAGCTCACGCTGGATCTGCTGTCCGCATCGGCACCAGGTGCCGTCCAGGCGATCATGGTTCAGGGCGCCCCAGCCATATCCGATTGACGCGGCTCCGGCCCGCCCGTCACGATAGGCCAACCAAGCCTCGACCACCCCCCCACCCCCGGAGCCGCGTGGAAATCATCCGCGAACTGCCGCTGGATCAGGTCCTGCTGGGCGACTGCGTGCCGCTGATGCGCATGCTGCCGCCGGCCTCGGTGCATTGCGTGTTCGCCGACCCCCCATACAACCTCCAGCTCCGCGGCGAGCTGCGCCGCCCCGACGACAGTCTGGTCGATGGGGTGGACGAAGACTGGGACCGCTTCATCGACTTCCCCGCCTACGACGCCTTCACCCGCGAGTGGCTGACGGAATGCCGCCGGCTGCTGCGCAAGGACGGCACGCTGTGGGTGATCGGCGCCTACCACAACATCTTCCGCATCGGCGCGATCCTCCAGGACCTGGGGTTCTGGGTGCTGAACGACGTGGTCTGGCGCAAGGCCAACCCGATGCCCAACTTCCGCGGCCGCCGCTTCACCAACGCGCACGAGACGCTGATCTGGGCGGCGCGGCAGCGGGACTCGCGCCACCGCTTCAACTACCAGGCGATGAAGGCGCTGAACGACGACATCCAGATGCGCAGCGACTGGTTCATCCCGCTGTGCACCGGGGCGGAGCGGCTGCGCAACCAGCACGGCCTGAAGCTGCACCCGACGCAGAAGCCGGAAGCCCTGCTGCACCGCGTGCTGCTGGCCTCCACCGCGCCGGGGGAGATCGTGCTGGACCCTTTCCTCGGCACCGGCACGTCAGCGGTGGTGGCCAAACGGCTGCACCGCCACTTCATCGGTCTGGAGCGCCACCCGGCCTACGCCGAGGCGGCGATCGGCCGCATCCGCCACACCAAGCCGGCGCCGCTCGACGGCGTGGGAACGACGATGTCCCGGCGCGACACCCCGCGCATCCCGTTCGGCAGCCTGGTGGAGCGCGGCCTGCTGCCGCCCGGCACCAAGCTGCACGACCGCCAGCGCCGGGTGACGGCAGTGGTGGCCGCCGACGGCACGGTGGTGGCGGGAGAGCTGCGCGGCTCGATCCACAAGGTTGGCGCGCTGGTGCAGAACGCACCGTCCTGCAACGGCTGGACCTTCTGGCATTTCGAGCGCGACGGCACGTTGCAGCCGCTGGACGTGCTGCGGGGGACGGCGACGGAAAGCCCGGGGTAGCCGACGCGGCGCCTCGATCGCCAACCTGATCGTGCCGGAGGATGCGGCGCGGCATCGTGATCGGCGTGCGGGACTATGTCTGCATCGGCACCCCGCTGACCGTGCCGACCATTCTGCGCGGCGCGCTGTGGCTCACGCGCCGAGCCGCAGGATGCGCAACACCTCGGCCGGCCGGGGGATTGGCGCCACCGCCCCATAGCCGGTGCATTTCAGCGCCGCCGCCACGTTGGCATAGCGTGCCGCCTGCTCCGCCGTGTCGCCGGCAAGGATACGGGCAAGAAACGAGCCGCAGAACGTGTCGCCCGCGCCGGTCGCATCCACCGACGTCACGACATGCGGCGCGATGTGCACGCGGTGCTCGCCGACCGCGAGATACGCGCCGGCCTCACCCATCTTCAACACGACGACCGGACAACCGAGCCCCAGGTAGAAGTCCAGGATTGCGTCCGGATCGGACAGGCCGGTCAGCACCAGCGCGTCCTCCATGCCCGGAAACACGTAGTCCGCATGGGCGATCGCCGCATGCATCACCGCTGCGGCGCGCGCCGGCGGCCACAGCTTCGGCCGGTAGTTGGTGTCGTAGGCGACCTTCACCCCATGCTCCCGGGCGACATCGATCGCCGCGAACACCGCATCGGTCGCGGCGCTGGAAATGCCCTGGCTGATGCCCGACACGAAGAACAGCTTCGCCGCGGCGATCGCCGCCCGCGGCAGGTCGGCGGCCGTATACAGCGCCGCCGGCGAGTTCGTGCGGTAATGCAGGAAGTGGTGGCCACCCGCGTCGTGGGTGACGAAATAGACGCCGGTCTGTGCGCGGTCGGTGCGAACCACCGTCGTGCTATCGACCTTCTCGCGCAGCCACATCGCCATGAAGCTGTCGCCCGGCGCGTCCTGGCCGATCGCGGTAATGTAGCCCACCGACGCGCCGTGCCGCGACGCCGCGACCGCGGCGTTCGAGGTGTCGCCGCCATGGCCCTCGAGGTAATGCACCGCGCCATCCGGCTGCGGCGGAAGCTGGTTGAATTCCAGCATCGGCTCGCCCATGCACAGCAGATCGACCATCACGCTGACCCCATCACCTGGCGCGCCGCGGCTTCGATGGCCGCACGGTCGCCGGCCGCGATGCGCTTCTCGTCCACCAGTGCGCCGCCGATCCCGACAAACGCCGCACCCGCCGAGAGATACGCCGCGACGTTACCGGGTTCGACGCCACCGGTGGGGCAGAACGCCACATCCGGAAACACGCTGCGCAGCGCCCGGATATGCGCCGGGCCACCGACCGACGACGCGGGGAACACCTTCACCACGTCGGCTCCCGCAACGCGCGCCGCGCGCACCTCGGTCGGCGTGAGCGCGCCGAGCATCAGCACGGCTTCAGCCGCGCGACAGGGTTCGGCCAGCGTCGCATCGACCCAGGGGGCGACGATGAAGCGCGCGCCGGCGGCAAGACACACCGCCGCCGCGGCGCGGTCGGGCACGGTGCCCGCGCCGATCAGCAGCGCCGGGTCCGAGGCGAGTTCGCGGATCAGCGCCGGCGCGTCGGGCACCGTCATGGTGATCTCGAAGATGCGCAGGCCCGCGTCGCGCAGCCATTGCACCACGGTGGCGGCATGCTGCGTGCTGTGCGTGCGCACCACCGGCACGACCCGCGCGGCGCGGAATTGGATGAGCAATGGGGATGCGGTCATCGGGCGGTTCCTGCGGTTTGGTGGTGGGTTCGGCCCGGCGCGGTGGGCTGTCAAGCTCCAGCGTTCGGCAGTCGTGGGTCAGTTTGCCGGTCACCGCCAGACGCAAGGCAGCTTCGGCCGGGTCGCTTGGCCCAAAACCTTGCGGCTTGCGTCATGGCTGGCGGCCTTCGCGCTGGTTCTGCTGCATGAGCTTCTGCTGACGCCGCCAGCGGCGCGCTGCGCGGCCGACCGGTATGGTCCGGCTGCCGGTATGCGTCGCTGGGGCGCGTTCTGGTGCATGGGCTTTTGGCTGCGTGGTCAACCGGGCCGGCACCGGGGCGCCGCTCCCGCCGCGGCCGGGGCGTTCTGGTGCATGGGGTTTTGCCGGCGGCTTCGCACGGGTGCCAGCCGGCGCCAGGCCCGGAGCACTCCGGGCGGGGGCCGGCGGAATTGCTGCATGGGGTTCTGCCCGCGTTGACGCCGGAGCGCCGGCCGCCGCCGCCGGGGCGATGGCAGCTGCGCCGGCCGGCCGTTCTGGTGCATGGGCTTCTGGCAGCGCCGCCAACCGGGCCGGCGCCGGGGTGCCGCGCACGCCGCATGCGGCGCGTTCTGGTGCAAGGGGTTCTGCCGGCGGCTTCGCACGGATGCTGGCCGGCGCCTGGCCCGGAGCACTCCGGGTGGGGGCCGGCGGAATTGCTGCATGGGGTTCTGCCGCCACGTGCGAACTGGTGTTTCCCGGTGCCGGTCGAGCCGCAGCCCGCGTGGGCGCCGGCCGAATTGGTGCATGGGGTTCTGCCTGCGCTGCCGGCGGGACGGCAGGCGACGCCGGCGAGGCTGTGCCAGCCGCGTCCGCCACAAATTCTGGTGCAAGGGGTCTTGCCTGCGCTGCCGTCAACGCGCCACCCAGTGCGGCCGGGCCGCCGTGGCCCGGGCGCTTCGCCTGCCGGGCCAGGGCGATGGCCTGCTTCCATGGTGCAAGGGCTTCTGTCTCCGCCCGCAACATCGCGCGGTCCTCCGCCCGCGTGATCCCGCGTGTCGGCCGGGGCGGCCACAACAACTCCGGCGCGATCGGCGCCATGCGAGCGGCGAGCTCGGGCGGCAGGCGCTCGTGATGAATCATCGCCAACGTCCGCATGCTGCTGCGGCCGAGGAAGGTGACGTGGTGACGGTTGAAGGCGCGCGAGTCGGCGCTGTAGCCGCCATGGGTCGTGCGGGCGGCGGCGACGCGGGCGCGGCCCTCCGGAGTGCGCGGGCCGGTGCTGCGGCCGCCATGCATGCGGCACCGCAGCTTGCCGTGGATGGCCGGGGCGCGGCAGGGGCAGCCGGCACGGGTGCGGGCGCCGCAACGCGGGACAAGGGCGAGGCTGGGATTGCCGCGGCCTTTGGCCGCTTGTGGGGGCGGCTCGGGTTGGGCCGCCGGCGGGCCGGCCGGGGCGGTGGTTGTGCAGGCGAGAGACGACGGGCGAGACATGGGACGCGCTCCTGGCAGGCTTCCGGAGCGGTAAAGTATCATTTCCTAGGAAAAAAGACCAGGACGGTGATCGTGGCGGCCGGCGGCAAATCGCCGGCTCCGCTGCGGGGCGGTGACGGATCGTGGCTGGGGATTGCCGGTCGCAATCGATCGGGCGGCGGTCACTCGCCGCAGACTCAACTGTCGGCAGGGTTGGGTCGTGGGTCGGTTTCACTGTCACCGGCCGACCCAAAGCAGCGGTAGCCGGGCCGCTTCGCCTGAACCGCCGCATGCGACCGAGGCTGTGTAAAAACTCAACTTCGCGTCTGGACCGCAGTACATTTTTCTGTTGTTGCCCTCTATCGCTAAGGGATTTTCCATTTTTGTGGTTCCCTTGGGCGAATGCAGCAATTTATTC
>Ga0181521_10000487_pt1 | contig 48241 bp, 45 predicted proteins | sample PEATcosm2014_Bin_32_FD_119764 | JGI IMG/M metagenome (GOLD analysis project Ga0181521, IMG submission 119764) | Peatland microbial communities from MTU Mesocosm Facility, Houghton, MI, USA - PEATcosm2014_Bin02_60_metaG | ecosystem: Environmental > Terrestrial > Soil > Wetlands > Peat | place... | reverse complement strand
GTGGAGATCTGGTTGGAGACATCGCTCGCCGGAATTAGCTTCTCGGCCAAGGTGACGTTGTATTCCGGAAGAAAGATGATCTTGAGACGGCCGCGAACCGCCGGATCGAAATCAATGGTCTCCGCCAGATTGTTAATGAATTTGATAATCAGCTTCGCCAACCAGTACGCGGGGGCCGCTTTGCCTGCAAAGAGGTATGTGCGCGGAACCACCTCCAGGTTCGGGTTCGCCCGCAACCGGTTATACTCGACAATGATCCGCAGCGCATTGAGAAATTGCCTCCTATATTCGTGAATGCGCTTTACCTGGCAGTCGAAGACTGTTTGCGGGTCCACGATTCTCCCGGACGCCGCTTTAAGCCAGTTCGCAAACCGCGCCTTGGCGTCTCTCTTTGAGGCCAGAAACGCATCGCGGAAGGCGGCGTCGCCGGCGAGCGGCTTCAACCTGGAGAGTTCGCTCATGTCTGTAATCCAGGCATCGCCGATCGCTCCCGTAATCGCACTTGCCAACCCAGGATTGGCCTGCAGCAACCACCGGCGCGGCGTGACTCCGTTCGTCTTGTTGTTGAAACGCTCCGGAAACAGGTCCGCCAGATCTCTCACGGTGGAGGTCTGCAAAAGCTTCGAATGCACGGCCGCGACGCCATTCGTGCTATGCGAACCAACAATCGCCAGATTGGCCATGCGGATCTTGGGCTCCGGCCCCGCCTCGACCAGGCTCACACGTTCCACGCGGCCATCATCCCTGGGGAAACGCCTGCGGACTTCGTCCAGGAGCCTGCGGTTGATCTCATATATGATCTCCAGTTGGCGCGGCACCAAAACCTCAAACCCTTCTACCGGCCACTTCTCCAATGCTTCCGGCAACAGCGTGTGATTCGTGTAGGCCAGCGTCCTCCGGGTAAGGCTCCACGCGTCGTCCCAGCCCAGGTGAACGTCATCCAGCAGGATTCGCATCAGTTCGGGGACAGCCGTCGCGGGATGCGTGTCGTTCAAGTTGCACTGCTACCTTCTCCGGCAGCCTGGCCCAATCGTTGTGCAGCCGCCGGAAACGCCGTATGATGTCGGCCAGCGATGACGAGACCGAGTTCTTTCGAGAAGACGTAGCCCAGCCCGACATAAGCCGCCGACCAGAGAAAGCTGCCCGCGGTATCGACGGCGACGAAGGCCGTCACCGGCACCCCTTCCGCGCCCGCAAGCGGCGGCATTACGGCATCCAGCCCTGGAATGAACTTTGCCACGGATAATAGAGGGAGACCACGCCTGCGAAACTTCTCCTTCGCATTCCTGGAGCAGTTCCGTGGGTCGCCCGTGAACCGGCAGAGTACCCGCAGCGCCTTGGAGCCCCACCTTCGGCCAATCCAGAACCATACGCCGTCCCCTGCCAGACAACCTACAACACTCAGCGCCACAATGATGACGGGGTGCATCCCTCGGTGCGCGGCATGAGCGCCCGCGGCCATCAGAAAAATGACGGAAGGGATAGGCAGCCCGATCTGCTGTGCGGTAACGGCGGCGAAGACGCCGCCATAAGTTAGTTGTAACAGGGTGGACACGATTGAACTCCAGATGAAGTGTGACTGACTCCGTTACCTGCGATAAGCACCACGACAGATCGTGCGCCGGCACGGTATATTGTCCCCGGGACCGGTTCCTCCGCATCCCATTCGCAGATGTCACGCGGCGGATCCATTGCGGTAGCGATCCACCGCCGCCAGTGCTGTTTGCCGTTGTTCAAAATTGGAATTTCGAATTGGAGGGGCTCCCAATACGCATTCAGAATGATGTGCACCAGTACCCCCTCGGTCTTCAATTCCGCGCTGATTGCGAAACTATGGGAGGAAGGCGAGCAGTCCGGCTGATTGAGTTTCACACCGTGCCAGGAATGTTTTGTCTCATCCAGGACGCGGCCCAAACTCACTCGCCGGCGTTCATGGTCGACGTCGCGCACGGCGCGGCGCTCAATCAGCAACTTTACGAATCGGAAAATATCGGCGTGTTTGAAAGCAGCTCCCAGTCGAACCAACTTGTTTCGCTGTCCTGGCAGTAGGCATTGTTGTTGCCGCCCTGGCTGCGCCTCACCTCATCTCCCATCACAAACATGGGCACGCCGCCGGACAAGATGACGGTTGTGAGGAGGTTTTACTTGCCGGTTGCGGAGCTTCTCGATTTCGGGATCGTCCGTGGGACCTTCGACGCCGCAGTTCCAGCTTCGGTTTTCGTTACGTCCGTCGCGATTGCCCTCGCCATTTTCTTGGTTGTGCTTTTGATTGTAGGAGACGAGATCGTTCAGGGTGAAGCCGTCATGACAGGTAACGAAGTTAATGCTTTCCTCCAGTTCGCGCTCTTTCGGAGCATATATGCTCGGGCTGCCGAGGAGTCGGTCCGCTGCGCGCGCGGCCGCATCGTTTGCCCCTCGAAAGAAGTCGCGAAAGTCGTCGCGAAAGCGGTCGTTCCACTCCTTCCAACTGTCACCTACGAAATTGCCGACCTGATAGAGCCCCGCCGCGTCCCATGCCTCCGCAATCATCTTCGTGCCGGCCAGAGCCGGGTCGGACTCAATATCCCAAAGCACTGGCGGATTCGCCATCACAGCTCCCGAAGAATCACGCGCCAGGATGGATGCAAGATCGAAGCGGAAGCCGTCGACATGCATTTCCTGCACCCAGTAACGAAGGCTGTCCACAATCATGCGCCGCACAATCGGATGATTCCCATTCAGCGTATTTCCCGTACCTGTGAAGTTCGCGTAGCGTGAGCGGTCTTCTTCCAGCAGGTAATAAGTAGGATTGTCGAGGCCGCGGAAGCACTGTGTGGGTCCATCGTGTCCATCTTCCGCCGTGTGATTGAAGACCACATCGAGAATGACTTCGATGCCGGCCCGGTGTAGCGCCTTCACCATGTCCCGAAACTCATCCACCGCGCCCAGCGGTTCTCGTCGCGAGCTGTACGCCTGGTGCGGCGCAAAGAAGCAAACGGGGGAGTAACCCCAATAGTTCGTGCGGCCGTGCGGCGCATCGTGAGCATCGAATTGAAAAACCGGCAGCAACTCGACCGCGGTAATACCCAGTTGCTGAAGATAGGGGATCTTCTGGGCCAGCCCGGCGTACGTGCCACGCTTGGATTCCGCCAGGCCGGAGCTGGGATGCGCGGTGAACCCGCGCACGTGCATCTCGTAGATAATGGTGCGCGACCAGGGATGCTTGAGGGGCTGGTCACCTTCCCAGTCGTAAGCTTGGAAGTCCGTGACCACGCTTTTCATTGCCGTCGCGGTGTCGTCTCCTACCAGGCAGGCTGCTTCACGACTGTAGTTCTTCGGGACGACTATGGCGCGCCCGTATGGTCGAGTAGAACCTTGGATGGATCGAACCTGAGACCGCGAGCCGGTTCGAAAGGACCGTAGGCCCGGAATCCGTAGATCTGACCCGCTTGCACGCCAGGCGCGAACACGTGCCAATAGTGGTACGTGCGGTTCGCGCAAGGATCGATGGGGATGACACGCGACGGCCGAGATTCATCGATGCCGTCGAAAAGCAAGAGGTCGATGCCGGTTGCGCTCCGGGAGAAGACCGAGAAATTGGCACCGCCGGTTACCAGAGTAGCGCCAAGGGGAAAGCTCCGGCCCGTGGCGGGGGTCGCAACCGGAACTGGCGAAAGGACCTGCTCTGGATACGTCATCATCGGACAGTTCTTTTGGAAGCATTCGGGGCACCACGCAGCGGTCAAGTCGAATCTGCGACTTACGCGCATCTATCCATATCGGTTTCGGCAGTTTCCGGCTCCTGACGACGCACGTGCCGGACGCCGTTGCGCTGGGGCTGACCGCGAGCACGCGGCAGCAGGGATCACGATCACGCAAGCACGCGATGTTCGGGCGCAGTTCTATATCCGCCATGATTTCGAAGATTGTTGGAAAGGCGCCGATGAGTTGCGGCCCATGGCAAGTTCGCACGCAAATCGTTTTAGCGCAGTTGTCCGGCGAGCCGCGCGACTTCGGACTGGGGCGGGTCGTCGGGTGTATGCGGCGAGGCGGCATACTGTTGCAGCAGGGTTCTGGCTTCGGAGAGATTCCGTTTAGTCTGAATGTCGTCTGCCGCGCGCGCGAAGATGACTTTCGCCGAGCCCGGTTCGATACGCCTGGCCAGATCGAAGAGCTGGTCGCTTTCCTGGTAGCGATGCTGCCTGGATAAGAAGTTGGCCAGATCAATGATGCGCCCGACATCGTGGGGCGCCGCTTCCATAGCCTGCCGGTACTCTAGCTCGGATTCGCGGATGTCTTTGCGCTTCTCCGCCAGGCGCGCACGGACGTAGTGCGATTCCGCCGCGCTCAACTGGGCGATACGAGCCGCAATGGCCTCCGCTTTAGCGATGCCGCCACCGACTACGCCAGGCGCCTCGAGATAGAACTCGAAAAGATCGCCCAGGGCTTCGAGATTCTCCGGATCGAGGGCCACCGCTTTTTCGAAACACCCCCGCGTCCTGGTGGCGAGCGGCAGTGCCGTAACAAAACTGGCGTGCTCGGCCCGCCGGCCGTACGCTTTGCCCAGCCAATCGTAGTATTCGGCGTTCCCCGGGTCCTCAGCCACGGCTTTCTCCAGGTAGGTGCTGGAACTCTTGTATTGACCTTGCATGAAATAGGATTTCCCGATCAGCGCGTTATTCGCGGCGCTGTCCTTAGCGGAGAAGAGCAAGGTATCGATAGCCGCGGCATAATCGGTGCGCTGGTACAGACGCTCTGCGCGTTCGAAATCCGTGCCGACGCCGGCGGTCGCCGAAGCGAAGACGAGGAACAATGGCATTGCGTGGCGCAGCTTCCAACCGCTGGTTCCGTTCATACCCAACGGAAGTGCAATGCACCTGCCGACTCATTTTGGCGAACAGGTCCTGAAAAATAAGGGGATGCTCGCCTCAAGGCCGGGCTTCCATGCCGAAATTGTGCTGACGGTTCGGCAAATGGCGGCAGGCCGTCCGGCAAATCACACGTGCAGCGCAGGTCGGTTCTGCCTCGCAACGCGTACTTATAGGAGGCCGGTGACCGGATCGTCCAGCTCTTCGCCGCCTGGGGCAAGCCGGATCGCGCCGCCGAGTGGCGGCAGAAATTGACTGTTGACGAAGCGGTCAAGTAGCACAAGCTAACCCGGATAGCCAGATATGCTTGGGACCGCTTGGTGTCGACCCCGTCGGAAAGACTCCCGGCTGGCTTGCCGGCCTCACCCCCCTTAACCATCGCGCGCCAAGCATGCTCGGTCATCCTCGCTTCCTGGCTTTCGCTCGTGAAATGGCTTCTTCCCGCGTGCCTGTCACGTAGCGGCGGCCTGGGAGAAAGGAAAGATCGAACGTGCGATCGGTTATCTTCGGCGCAACTTCTGGCCGTTGCGCACGTTCACCGATCTGGCAGACGTGAATCGCCAGGTGCGACAGTGGCTTGACGAAGTCGCCAATCGCCGGCAGCACCGGGAAACCGGGCAGTCTCCCGAAGAGCGTCTTCGGGTGGAGGCCCTGCGATCACTTCCAGCCCTCAACTCGGATTTCCGCTCCTGCTCCCACCGATGTTCAACTTTAGCGCCAATTATCTGCTCCTGCTCTCGCGGACGGAATACCGCTCCTGTGTCGTGTTCCTCATGAGAGATGACTCCACGCGCCGGGTCTACCGCCTCTACGACTTCACCAGAGCCCTCCAAATCACGCCAGACCAATACTACTGCGTGTCGAGCAAGGTCAACAGCGCGGACAAACTGTACCTGGTTATGGAGTCCGTCAAGGTGGACACGAAACATCCGCGGCCTTCCACTGTTCCTGCTCCTGCTGACGGCGCGGGAGGGCAGGCTATCGGCTGACAACTCCAGCGGGGAAAAAGACCAGCCGGAGGACTGCTTGTTCTTTGCGTTCAGGCGGCCAGCGCCGAGGTGTGCCTGCGAACGGCTGCTACGCAACTGGTGCCGCTCCAAACCGCCCAGAGTGGCTCCCTTTTAAACCGCCGCTAACGCTTCTGATCAGCTCAATTGTTATCGACCCTCGCGTACCTCAATCCCCGGCTCTTAGCTTGGGTCGTTTTTCGTAGGATTGCTGACAGCGACCCATGGACACTCTCGCGGAGTGGAAAGAAAGCTGGCTCAAGTTCTCCTTCTGGGGTATCAACGCCGGGTTGCTCATCATGTGCCTGTGCAGCCTTTCTGCCGGTCGGGCTGGCTCAGACCTGGGCTTCCGTGGAGAAGGGGTACTGGTACGCCCGAAGCACGGAATTTCTGGGCCTGCCGTTCATGCAGACTCTTCGCTGGATGCGGGTTCCCGGCGACACGATCTTCGCGATCTCCTCGCTGGTGCTGGTGGCCTTCGTATTCATTGGCCGGCGAACGGCAGTCTCAGAGGCAAAGGAGCCTGCTGATGCAATCCGCGTTCCGGCGGGCGACTGAGCACGGTGAGATACCGGCAGGGCCTACGCAGGGGACTTACGAAATCTCTCTAGCTAGCCCGGGGTAGCACTGCGGCACTGCCCCCGGCGGCACCCGGAAACGCTGGGCACGGGGCTGCCTGTGGGCGGCCGATACGGACATTGACGCAGATCGGGTCAACGGACAAGATCGTTCCCCGACGGATGCTGCTTGACTCGCGACTAGCATCATTCGGCCACTGTGGATGGAAGGTTGTCGTTATGAGGGAAGCTGAACTGGGACAAAGGAGTCATACACGGCAATGCCTTACCTGCAAGAACAAAGGGTGCATAGGCCATTGCCGGTTCGCTAAACCCATACCCAAGCGCGCTCCGATGCCTCTGCGGGGCGTGCCGGATAAGGCAACGACGCTGCCGCGCCTCGCATACCCAATCTCTTTCACGCAGACAGTTCTTGAACGGTTGACCGTGAAACCGCAATCAGGGAGGGAAACAGATGACCGCATTTGACCCTCTTGGTCTGCAGATAACGCTGGGCAAAGGCGCCGCTGGCAACCTCGCAGGGGACCCGCTCTACTACCCGGATCCCCGCTCCCTCCACCGCTGAGATCTTGTCCGGATTATTGGAAATGAGCCGGACTTGCCGGATGCCGAAGAGCTTCAGAATTTCCGCCGGCAGTCGGTAATCGCGGTAATCCGGCTTGAGGCCCAGTCGCTCGTTGGCCTGCACCGTGTCCAGGCCTTCGTCCTGAAGCTGATAGGCGCGCAGCTTGGCCATGAGGCCGATGCCGCGCCCCTCCTGTTGTTCGTAGATTAGGACACCGGAGCCCGCCCCCGAGATCAAAGACAGTGCCATGTGAAGCTGCGCCGCGCAATCGCAGCGGAGCGACCCCAGAGCTTCCCCGGTGATGCATTGGGAATGGATGCGGACCAGCGCAGGGCCTCCCCCTATTTCGCCGAGGACCAGCGCCTGAGCGGTTTGCGGGCAGCCCACGGCACTTTGTTCCAAGTCCCGCTCAAAGGCAACCATTCGAAATAGTCCCCAGCGAGTGGGAAAATTCACGGTTGCCACCTGGCGGATCGCTCCCTCCTGGGTTTGTCGGTGATGATTCATTGGCACTCGAGAACCTCGGGCGTGGCGGAAATCCAACATCCTAAGGTTGCGCCGCCCTTAATTTGTGCGGCGGCCTGTTCGGCGCTGATAACTTTCGACATGAGCACTCCTTCAGGTGTAGATCCGGTTGCTCGTCCAAACTGGCATTCTGCATTCGTTCTGCCACCTTTTTGCTGAACCGGCGCCTATGAGCATGGCGCATATTACACGTTTCCCCAGACCTAGAAAGAGGGACCGTTGCGTATTCGCCAGCGTCGGTACTGTCGGCATCGCCAATTGCTTTTGCAATTGTCGTCCTCCTTCGACACTGCGGACACCGGAGTCCGTTCCGCACGTTGAAGCGCTCCCACTAACCCGTTTTTTGCGATTATTAGTCCCTCCTTCGCCCTGGAAAAAGCAACCCGGGAAAAAGTGGTCTTCAATAGCAGTGAGTTCGTTTCTACTCTCTCGCTGACGCAAGCTGATCATCTTCGACCGAATCACGTTTTCCTGTGAATCGGCGGTGTTCGCGGTCGGGACCCAAACTGCCGAATATCTAACTTGTCCGGTAGGTAACTCCAAAGGTGGCACGCGGATAATTCCAGCTTGTGACACCACCCCGGCTGCACATCACCCGGCAAGTTCCGCATTCCAGACACCCGGCGTATTCGAAGCTCACGTGGCCATCTTTAAGCCTGTATAGACGGGCCGGGCATACTGCCAAACACGCACGATCCGTACAGCAAGCACAGATTGCTCTATCAACTACGATGTGGGGATGGCCTTCATCGACGGTGAACTTATTCAAGCCCAACGCTTCTTCCGGACTGAGCCGCTTAATGCTCATAAGCTTCGATACACCTTCCAGCTATCGGCCAGCATTTGGCCGAAGCTTATGTTTCGCTTGGCAACGTCCATCAGTCCATGCACCATCGGTGTCGGGACTTTGCCATCTACCGTAAACAGGAACTGCATGGCTTCGTTCGCCAGCTTCGGAACCTCGCGGAAGACGCGCGGGATTTCCAGGATTCTGTAGAAATTCTGGTAAGCGCGTTCCTCGCCCAGCAGGAACAACTTTTCCAGCCGATTCATATAAAGTGAGCCCACGTGACTGGTATCTTCCGCCTGCAGGATTGCCTGGGCCGCGGCCAGTCCACTTACCATTGCGAGATCCATGCCGCGAATGATCAACCCTGTATTGATTCCAAAGCGGGCCGCATCGCCGATCACGACAAGGCCCTCCCGATGCAGTTTCTCGGGAATGCCGTGGTAACCGATCTCGGGGACCATGTGCGCGCCGTACTCGACGGTCGTGCCTCCCTCAATGAGCGGGAGAATCGCGGGATGCATCTTGAAGTCCTGGAGAATGTCCTGAATGTGACGCCCTTGTTTAGCAGCCTGGGCGGGATTGAAAACAATTCCAAGCGAGATGCTGCCCTTATTGGTATAGAGAAAAGCTCCGCCGGAAATGCCGTCTGTGCAGCCGATAGCCACACGCGCGGCGCCTTCATCGTCCTTTACACCGAAGCGGGCACTGATTTCCGAGTCCGGTAATTCAATGGTTTCTTTGATGCCCGTCCCGACGGCATGTCCTTCTACGTCGGCGAAAAGCCCGGCCTGACGCGCGATGAGTGAGTTGATGCCATCCGCAGCCACCACCGTATCGCATCGCATCTCCTCATCACCCGCGCGAATGCCAACGATTTTGCCCCTTTCCTCGATCAGACCGTCGACCAGCACACCTGCGGCAAGGGTTGCACCTTTGGCTTCTGCCTCACCAGCAAACCATTCGTCCAGTTTGGCGCGCACGACCGAATAGGACTGCGGAACCTTTTCCCCGAAGGCAGGATCGAAATAGTCGATTGTGGTTGCAGTCCGTTCGCCGAGTAGCATGATCTGCTCGCGAACAATCTTCCGTTGGAGCGGAGCCCGCTGATACATGCCAGGCTCAATCATTTCCAGGGCATAAATGTATAGCCGGCCGCCGGACACGTTCTTCGCTCCTGCACTATCTCCGCGCTCAACTAGGAGTACGTTCTTGCCTTCACGGGCAAGCACGTAGGCGCAGGCGCAACCCGCTGGTCCTGCCCCTACGACAATCGCATCAAATTTATCGTCCGCCATTTTTCTTCACAGCCTCGGTCAGTAGCGGCAGCACTTCATAGAGATCGCCGACGATGCCGTAATCGGCGTTTTCGAAGATCGCCGCATGCTCGTCGTTATTGACTGCGACGATTACTTTGGATTCGCGCGCGCCTACCATATGCTGCACTTGTCCGGAAATACCCACTGCCAGGTAGAGGTCGGGTTTCACCATATGCCCGCTGATGCCCACGTAGCGGGCGACCGGAAGCCAGTGTTCTTCCTCGGCAACCGGGCGGGAGCAGGCAACTTCACCCTTTAGGGCTGCGGCAAGATCCTCAGCGAGCTTCAGATCCTCCTTCCTTTGGAACCCCCGTCCTACGGAAACCAGTTTGGTAGCCGCGGAGATATCGACTGCCGAGACATCAGCCTGAGTGACATCGGAAATCGCAACGCGCCCGTCGGCGGCGGCCTTTACGGTTTCCACGGCGCCCTGCTGCGCCGCCGTGTTTGGAGCAAGGAAGGTACGCGGCGGGATAGTGACGACCGCGGGCAGCGAGAGTTCTTCGTCGCACAGTGCCAGGCCGGCATAAAGAAGCCGAGTGGCCAGCAACTTGCCGCCTTCGAGTTTCACCGACTTGGCATCTGTGCTCATGCCCGCATTGAGCTTCGTCGCCACATAAGCCGCGATATGCTTGCCGCGCAGGGTGCCCCCGACGAGGAAAACACTGGCCCCGGCAGCCGAGACCAAACCGGCAATCTCCTCGCTTAGCCCTTCTACCCACTCGGCCGCTGACTGCAGCGCAACTGCTTTATCCGCCCCCAAGGCGGCCAGTTGCTGTGCATCGGTTTCGGTCAGCGAAAGCGCCGTGACCGGCTGGAATAGCGACTGTTTCAATTCGAGCGCCGGCGTCAACAACTGCTTCGCGAGCGCGGATTCTTCGGAAAACACAAAAATCCCTGGCATGTTGTTATTCCTCCTACTGCAGGCCCTCTGCGGCGAGGCTGCTTACCAGCTTCGCGACGTTCGCGGCCGTATTGGCTTCCTTGAAAGCGATATGCTTCCGGTGGGTCACGAAGCCCTTCACGGATCTGTGAACCTCCCTCGGCTGCAACTGATCGGGAGTCAAACCGAGATCGGCGATCTTGATTTCCGTCTTCGGCTTCTTGGCGGCGCCGAGCACCTGCTTGAGGCTCGGAATCCGCGGGTGATTGATCTGACCCAACACGCTAAGGACGACTGGCCCCTTCACGGTGGCGACTTCTGTGGCTACTCCCAGCCCTCGGGTGGCTTTCACTGTGCCGTTTTCAACCGAAAGCTTCAGCACGTAACTGACGCACGGCAGCCCAAGCAGCGTGGCCACGCGCACGGCCGTTTGTTGATTGAACGAATCCGAACTGCCTTCGCCGCACAAAATCAGATCGTAAAACCCCAATTTGCGGATAGCGGCAGCGAGCACGTTAGCCGTTACATAAGCGTCGGCCTTCTCGGCGGATTTATCGGCAATGAAGTAGGCGGAGTCCGGGCCGCGCGAGAGCACATCCTTGAGAGACTGGTTCACGGCGGAAGTGCCATAGGTGAGCGCATCCAGCGCCCCTCCCTGCTGCTCCACAAGCAGAGTGGCTTCTTCGATCGCGTTGCGGTCGAAGTCACTAATCTTGCCCTTGGCACGAGTGACATCGAGACTGGCGTCATCAAACTTGATCTTGATATCTTTCTCGTCGAGTGCCCATTTGTAGCAGACCAGACATTTCGGCATTGTTGGTTCTCCTGTTTACAATAACTGTTTCTTGATCAACGTAGGGATAATGGGAGTTACCTCAAGCTGCAAATCCCACTTCTGGCCAAACTGTGCGGGCGATGGACGAACCGGGTAATACAGGAACGCCAAGTCGACTTTCACCGGCATGATCCCGACATGCATAAGACGCCCGATCTTCGGTCCGACGGGAAACGCCAACTTTTTGCCTGCCGACGCTTGCCAATTCACGAATGAGTCCGCTTTTGTTCCTACGGTCCACTTTCCTACCGTTGTTCCCGGGATCTCACGAGGGAAGTCCCGTAGGTAAGGGCGCCAACGGCGAGCGCCCTTCTATAGCAAGCCTGCCAGTTTGACATTTCTCGAACCTCCTGTAGCTTCTTTTCCACTCAAGGCTAGCTACTTTCTAATAGTGGCAGCGATGACCTCCCGGGAAGTCTGCCGGAGGAGCCGTACGCCCCGAGCCCCGTTGTTCTACGAGCAAGGTGCCATCTTCAATCGCGTTACGATGGAAGTTAGCTGATGTCCTTCTCGCAGAGCGTCCACTTGTAACAAGCCAAACACTTCACAAATAATTAGGCAATGCTCATCGCAATTGCACGTTCGGGAGTATCGCTGGGCGCATCCACCAGGGTCGTGCCCGCAATATCCCGGAACAAGCGCGGCAAAGGCATGCTTTCGACAAACCCCATGCCGCCCTCCACCTGACAGCTGTCCACCAGGAGCTTCGTCCCGAGCCGAGCCAGGAAAGACTTCACCATGGCACTCTCGACTTCAAACGGCTCGCCGTCGTCAACCAGTTGGGCGGCATGGTACAGCGCGAGCCGCGCCACATGGCAATCGGTATTAGAATCCGACAGCAGGGTTTGCACCGCCGGGAAGTTAAAGACCGGCATACCGAACTGCACCCGCTGCTTGGCGTAGGCCGATGCGTGGTCGATGGCCGCCTGGCCGATGCCCACGGTCTGTGCCGCATCCCCTAGCGCACCGAGCGCGAGGGTCCGGTTTACGATTTCCACACCGCGCGCAGCGAGCACGGAGCTTTCCGGCGCGACAACGTTGTCGAAAATTACATCGGCCACCGGGCATCCCCGCAGTCCCATAGTGGCGATCCTCTGGCCCACCTTCACACCGGCTGTATGGGCATCCACCACAAAAGCCACAGCCGTCTTCGGACGATCGGCCTCCATTACCGCGGTGACCACGTACACGCCCGCTTCGCCCGCGTTGCGTACGTACGCCTTGGTGCCCTTCAGCACATAGCCGGCGTCCGTCTTAGTGGCGACCACAGCATCGGGGCCAATCCCCGGAGTCGGACCCTTCTCATAAATCGCGAGGGCCCCGAGCACTTTCCCCTCGACCATTGCCGGCAGGAACTGCTTTCTGAGTGCCTCGCTGCCCCAGTGCTGAATGGCGTAGCTTGCCATCGCATGATTGTTCATGATCGAGGCGACCGACCCGCACCACCCCGAGAGCGCCTCAATGACAGCGATGTAGGTGACACAGCCGCCCTGCACACCGCCCCAGTCAGCGGACAAGTGCAGACCCAGGAAGTCATGACTCGCCATTGCCGTAATGACTTCCCGCGGAAACTCACGGGTCTCGTCCATCTTGACGACGATCGGCTCCAGGTACTCCTTGCCGAAGTCGTGAGCGCTCTGCTTGATGAGTTGCTGCTCTTCATTAAGGTTGAAGTTCATGACTTACCCCCCTTCTGCATGCGCTGGGCCGCCTGAGTTAATAAACCGCGGGCGATTACCAGGCGCTGAATTTGATTGGTTCCTTCGTAAATCTGCATGATCTTCGCATCGCGCATCAGCTTCTCGATCGTCGAGGTATACCCGTACGAGCCCATCAGGCTCACCGCCTGCGTGGTCACCGACATCACCATGTCGCCGCCAACCAGCTTGCTGATCGCCGACTCCATCGAATAACTGGTAGTCGTGTCGCGCAGCTCCATGGCGTGATGCGCCATCTGGCGTGCGGCTTCCACCTGAGCATGCATTTCCGCGAGCTTGAACTGCATGGTCTGCGGAGGCGGGTACTTTGCAGTGAAACGCTCCGTCAGGTGTTTGAGGCACTCATCGACCGCCCGGCGGGCGATGCCAACCGCTGCGCAGGCAACGGGCGGCCGAGCCATGTCCAGCGTGAGCATGGCGATCTTCATGCCGTCGCCTTCCGCGCCAACCAGGTTGCTGACCGGAATGTGCGCATCCTTGAAATGAAGCTCGACGGTATTGGACGAGCGAATACCGAGCTTGTGCTCCGCCGTGCCCACATTGAATCCCGGCGTGCCCTTCTCAACGATGAAGGCGCTCAGACCCTTGAGTCCCTTGCTCGGATCTGTACTTGCTACAATCAGATACACGCTGGCATAAGCACCATTCGTGATGAAGCACTTGGTGCCGTTCAGAATGTATTCGTTACCGCTGTGGACTGCAGTGGTCTTGACTCCTCCGGCGTCAGAACCGGCACCCGGTTCGGTCAGGCCGAAAGCCGCCAACCCGCCACTGACGATCGGCGCAAAATACATTTGTTTCTGCTCGGGGGTGCCCACTACCAGCAGCGGATCGGTTCCCAGCAGGCTCGCGCCCAGTGTTGTACCCATGCCGGCGCAGCCATAACCCCACTCTTCGCACACCAATGCTTGCGTGAGGCTGTCGTATTCGAGCCCGCCGTACTTCTTCGGGATCGCCATGGCGAAAATCTTGCTCTCCTTCGCTGCCCCAAGCAGGTGCGAAGGAAACTCCCCGGTTCTGTCGTACTCGGCAGCGTAAGGGATGATGTACTTAGCAACGAACGCCCTCGCTGCCTTTTGAACTTCCAATTGCTCCGGTTTGAATATCATGGTTCCTCTTCCTTTGTTACCGTTTTGGCCGCCCAGCTCAGGCCACATGTCCCTCAGTCGTGTGTGACTTAGTGAAGTCGGGCAGTCTTTTCTCGAAGAACGCCGAAAACGCTTCCTTGGCGTCGGCCGAGCGCAATCTGGCGGTGAACTCCTCGGTTTCGCATTTCGCTGCTTGCTCGAGCTGCTCGCGAGTGGGTCGTCGCATGAGCCTTTTGCAGGCCTGCAAGGCGGCGGCGGGCTTTTCCGCCAGTTTCTGGGCCGTCTCAGTGGCCGTGGCCAATAGCCTGTTTTCCGGGACGACGCGGGTCACAAGTCCGAGATCCTCAGCCCGTTTCGCATCGAAGGGTGTGCCGAGCTGGATCAGTTCGGCGGCCCGTAGATATCCGATGCGCGCCGGAAAAGAGTACGTGCTGCCGAACTCCGGGACCACTGCGATATTGATAAAGGGCAATTGGAACTTGGCGCTCTCAGCCGCGTACACGAAGTCGCAGTGAGTGAGCATCGTAGTTCCGCCGCCGACGGCGGCGCCGTTAACGGCTGCGACGATCGGTTTGTCGAAGTTGATCATGGCATTGATCAACTTTTCCTGTGGGCTCTCGCCGGGGCCCGGAGGGTTTTTGACAAAGTCCTCTAAGTCGTTACCGGCGCAGAACGAGCCGCCGGAGCCGTGCCACAGCACTACACGGGTGCGATCGTCTTTTGCCGCGTCGTTCAGGAGTTCCGCCATGACCGTGTACATGCCGGACGTCATAGCGTTCTTTTTCTCGGGACGATTGAATTGAAGCCGCAGGATAAAACCCGAATGTTCGGTGAGGATGTCACTCATTTTCGCCTCCGTTAAACGGCTTCCGGCAAGTGCCACACGTGAGGGATAGCTCCTCCCGCGCGGAAAGCTTCGATTTCGGAATCGGCGAAACCCAACTCGCGCAAGACTTCGACCGTATGCTCTCCCAACGCCGGTGCCACGCGGGCTGCGACCTTGGGACATTCCTTTATAGTCAGCGGACTATCGACCGTTTGCGAGCCGGGAGCGCCGTTCTCAACCGGTACAAGAATCTTGTTCGCCAACAGCTGCGGGTCCCGCACGATCTCGTCGGGGATCTGTACGACGCCGTAAACGACGCGCGCTGCATCCAGCGCTACCTTCCAGTACGCCAGGGGTTGAGCGGCGAACAAACGATCTAATTCAGCAACCAAAAGGGCGGCATTGGCGTGGCGGGATTTTGCATCCGCGAACCTCGGGTCACTCGTGAGAGAAGCCCCGCCCATAGCTTTGACGAATGGCGGCCAGCTCTTGTCCTCATCCGCAAATGCAAGGAGGATCCACCGCTGGTCCGAGGTCTGGTAGCTGGCGCCGGCGAGTGCATTCGCCGGATTCGCCCTGTCGATTTCGCCGGAGAATTTTGCGCCTGAAAGAGCGGCTTGCAGCCAGGCTGCGGTGGCCCAAGCTCCATTCGCGATCAGAGACGTCGAGACATTGCAGCCCTTGCCCGTCCGCTCCCGCCGGTACAGTGCCGTTACAATTCCCGCATAAAGAGAAATGGCTGTCGCGTGGTCGCCGATTCCGGGGACCGGAACCGCGGGTGGGCTGCTCGCATTTCGCGTAAATTGCATGAGTCCCGAGCGCGCCCAATACGCCGTGACATCAAAGCCAGGCTTGTCTGCTTCCGGCCCCTCTTCACCGTAGCCCGTAATGTCCGCATAAATGAGCCGAGGATTCAGCGGAGAGATATCTTCGTAGTTCAGCTTCAAACCCTTTCGAACCCGGGGAGGATAATTTGTTACCAGGACATCCGCCCAGCCCACGAGCCGTGCCAGGATTGTCCGCGACTCCGGATTCTTCAGGTCTACTGTCAGGCTGCGTTTGTTGCGGTTCGTAACCTGCCAGGTGTAGTTCTCCTTCGAAGCCGGATTCGGCGGCAGCAGGTATATGAATCGATAAGGGTCGCCTGTCCCTGGCGGTTCAATCTTGATCACGTCGGCTCCGAAATCCGACAGCACGGTTGTTGCGGCCGGTCCGGCGATGAAGCTCGCGACGTCCAGCACCTTAAGTCCTGAAAATACGCTTTCTAATGCCATATCATCTCCTGTAGTAACTGCGCAAAAGCTCCCAAAACTCTCCTGCCGTCTAATGCTCCGCCACTGGCGGCTCATCTCTTCTTAGGGAAGAGAAGCTGGAACAGATATCAGGGTGCGAAACTCTAACTTTACTCCGCTCGGTCGCACTGCCTGATCGCATTCCTGTACGCACTAAGACAAATGCACTCTGGAAGCCATTCCGTGAATGCCAACCAAGGAACGAAAGAGGTGATACTAAGGTGCTGATATTGTGGCCCGACATGCATTTCGCGACGATTGAGAGTCACTCTCACGAAGAAGTCTCATGCTGGGCACACGCCCAAAAGATTCGTCATCTGACGTAGCAGGTGCCGAGGGTCCGCCAACAGGTCCCGCGTTCCGGATCTTTTTCATTCAAGGGTTTACAGGCCTTCATCTCCTATACTTAAGCGGCATCCGTCGTGCTCTCTTAGACAGCGGAGCCCAAAATCAGTGTGCAGAGTGACGGTGGAAGACCTCGGACATGCTCTTCGCCTGAAAGTGGAGGGCAGGTTGGGCGCGACGTGGGTCCCCGAACTAGAACAATCCTGGCGTACTTTGATTCGACGCTCGCCTGGTGTGGGTCTGATTGTGGATCTGACCGGTACGGAGTTCATCGATCTGGCTGGGACTTACCTGCTTTCTCTCATGCACCGAAGCGGAGTCGAGATGGCAAATTCACCATACATGAAAAGTGTGATCGCGGAGATTACGGGACAACCTCGAGCGGAGCGCATATGAGAAAGCAAATGAGTCGTTGTCGATGTGCGGCGCTGGTCTTCCTAGTGGCGGCAACGGCGTCCCGTGCGGGTGCTCAATGCCAGGGGAAGATCTCCTCTTTAGATACGGCCGCCAACTGCACGGCGCGAAACAACGCGCCGATGTCCAAAGCTGATATCGATCCGAAGAAATCTTACAGCCTCGAGGAACTGATCGACCTCGCCGAGACGAATAATCCGCAGACGCGAATTGCCTGGGAGTCGGCAAAACAGGCAGCGGAACGCCTCGGAATGGCACGCAGCGAATACTACCCGCATCTGGCTGCCTTGGCGCTCGCCGGAGACGAACGCGCAGTCGTGCCCTGGCCCAAGCCGCTGGGCGCGCCGAATGGATATTTTGTGTCCGAAGCTCCGGTACTCCAGTCGGGCGTGGATCTCATATACAACGTCTTCGACTTCGGGAGGCGAGCCTCGAGGGTGGAGGCGAGCAAGGCTATTCGTCTCGCCGGCGCCGCCGGATTCCAGCGGACCAATCAGGCCGTCGCGTTTCGCGTCGTGACCGCCTATTACAACCTCGTTACGGCTCAAGAGCGGCTGGAGGCCTCGCGCCAAATCGTGAAAACCGCGCAGACCACGCAGGATGCCGCAGAGGCCCAGCGCGGGAACGGCAGGGCCACCCTTCCCGACGTCCTGAACGCCAGATCCGCCACAGCACAGTCCCTTTACGATCTCGAAGCCAGTATCGGGGCCGTGGACACCGCGCGGGTGGTACTGCGGGAGGCCATCGGAGTTGAACCTTCGGATGAAATCCAGGTGGCAGACCCAGCGGGATTACCACTGCCAACCGAAGTTGCTCAGTCGACCGTGGACCTGGTAAACACCGCCAAGCAGCAGCGCCCCGATTTACGCGCCATCTCCGAGCGGCTGGAGGCGGCGAACGTAGAGTTGAAGGGAGCTAAATCCGAATATCTGCCGGCGATCGGTTTCGGGGCGTCTGTCGGCCAACAAGCACTCTGGCCGAGCATCAATGCGTCGGGGCCCAATCCGCTTGGCCATTCCAATGAACCAGTGTGGAACCTGGGGATCAGCCTTCGTTGGAATATTTTCGACGGCGGATTGCGCCGGCATGAAGTTGAGGCAGCCGATTCGAGGCGCCGAGAAGCCGAGCATGAAAAGCGAGAGAAGGAAGACGCCATCGGCCGGGAAGTGTGGACTTCGTATGTCCAATTCCGAACCGCGGTGCGCCAACACGAAGCTGCCGAGACGCTTTTGACTTCCGCCACCACTTCTTATGACGCTTCGCTGGACGCTTACCGGTACGGCGTGAAGAACCTGGTCGATCTGGTGACTGCCGAAAACCAGCTCGCGCAAGCCCGGCTGGCGGTTGTGCAGTCGCGCTCGGCGGTGCGGATCGATGCAGCGAATCTCGACTACACCACGGGGAATCTGCTGCGCCAGCAGCCGCCCGTGGCTCAACCCAAGGTGAATAAACCCTGAAATTTGAAAAGGAGATGTTTGTGCGCGAATTCAGAAAAACCTGGTTGCCTTGCCTGGCCCTGATCGGCTGTTCCGGGTGCTCGAGATCCCCCTCCATAGAGTTCATCGGAACGTTTTTCCCAGTGTGGATGGTGTGCATCCTTGCAGCCCTGGCCATCACCGGCTTGATTCGGGCCGGGCTGGTTCGCCTGGGATTGGAGCAGAAACTCGGTCCCGTGGTCGTATTTTATCCGAGCCTGATGGTGGCAATTTCATGTCAGCTGTGGCTCGTTATTTTTTCGTAAGGAGAGGTCGTATGTTGAGTAACAATCGGCAAGTCAGAATGATAGGAGATCTTATTTCTTCGGCAGTTCTGGCCGTTGCTGCTGGAGCCGTAATAATGGTGCTACATCGTCTGAACGTTCACCGTCCCCACGATGCGGGCATGCGCGCGATGTTGTGCATGCTTTTTGCTTTTTTGTTTACCAAAGTGATCCGCAAGGCGATCGATCGCTGGGCACAGGAGCAGAAACTCATTCCATTGCTGGTGTTCGATGGGAGCGTTGCGACGGCAATCTCTTGTCTGTTGTGGCTGGTTTTCTACTCATAAAAGGGGGCGTTATGTTGAACAACAAGAATCCTCAAGCCAAATCGGAATATCTCCTGGCAGGCTCGATAGTGTTGGCTCTGGCTGTTGGAACGGTGGTCCTCGTGCTCCAGCGGCTGGACCGCCAGCCACGTACAGACGACGCGAGCGTGCGGGCCAATTATGTTCAGTTTGCGCCTGAAGTCAGTGGACGCGTTGTCACCCTGGCCGTAAAAGACAATGCTTTGGTGCATAAAGGGAACCTGCTCTTCGCGATTGATTCCCGCCAATACGAGTATGCACTCCAGCAGGCGCTTGCGGACCAGAGGCTGCTGGAAGCTCAGATCACCGATGCGCGGCGCAGAATCGCCTCTGAGACCAGTGCCGTGGAGGCGGCGCGCGCGGGTTTGAGCGGTTCCAAGACGCAGACGAAGGTGAGCGAGAGCAGCGTGGACGCGGCTCTCGCGGCGGTGGAGCGGGCAAAGGCGGCTGTGCAAGCCGCCGAGGCTCAGAAGGAGTTGGCCGCGAGCAACTTGCGGCGCATCGAACCGCTGCTGGCGAAGGAATACGTAACTCCAGAACAGGTCGACGAGTCGCGCACCAAAGCGCGGATTACGGAGCGCAGTTATGAGGAGGCGCTTTCCGCGCTTCAGCAGGCGCAGGCCAGCGCGAGCCAGGCGCGCTTCGCTCACGATGAATCGAAGATATCGGTCACAGCGTCCGAAGCCCGCCTGGAGCAAAGCGTGCACGCGGTGGAGATCCTCGACACCTTGCTGGCACAGAGGCCGGCCAAGGCCGCGAAAGTCAGTGACGCGCAACTGAATCTGGAGCGGTGTACCGTCCGGGCGCCATTCGATGGATACGTGACCAATCTCAATATCTCAGAAGGCGAGTATGCCAAGCCGGGCGTGCCGATCTTCACGCTAATAGACAACCGCACGTGGTATGTAGTCTCCAACTACCGGGAGTCGGAGTTGAAGGCGATCCGGCCTGGGAAGCACGTGGACGTGTACGTGATGAGCCAACCCTCGCGGCGCTTTGACGGCATCGTGGAGAGCCTTGGTTTTGGCGTCGCCCCCGACGACACGCGGCTCAACAATGGTCTTCCCGACATCGAGCACACCTTGAATTGGGTGCACATCGCCGCGCGGTTTCCCGTGCGCATTCGCGTTCAAGATCCCGACACGGCGTTGTTCCGGATCGGGGAAACCGCCACCACGATTGTGAGGTAAGCCGTGTCACTGTTCAGCGCAGAAAACGTCTCGGAACTCGATCGATTCTGGAGGGAGATGGCGCCCGTCCCCGGGCGGATGGCGGGGAGTTTACGTTTCGCGCTGACCGCGGCGCTGGCGACTCTGCTGCTGCTGATTCTACAACCTCCCGTGGGATTTATCGCGCCCTCGCTGTTCATGTTGTTTCTGGTCTCGCACGATTCGCCATACCAGTGCTTTAGAGATTGCCTCACGCTGCTCAGTGGCGCCGCACTGGGAACCACAGCCGCGCTGCTGCTGATAGGCGCGACCGGCGATCATCCCGTGGCACGGGTGGTGGGGCTGGCTGTGTTTACGTTTGTCGCGGCGTTTTTCTTCCGGACGAGCGCGATTCCCGCCTTCCCGATGGCCTTCGGATGCTTGACGTACATGGTCATTTCGCTATGGGAGTATAAAATCCGGGCAGAGAGAATTCTACACCTTTCCTTGTGGCCCATGGGCACGGTGGCGACAGTCGCCTTGTCCGCAGTAGTAGTGGAGTGCCTGTTTAATCGCAGCGATCCCCTGGTCAGGTTACGGCGCGAGATCAAGGCCCGATGCGCCGCCCTCAATGGTCTGCTCCAGTTGTTCGGGGCCCGTGCCGAAGCCGGGGAAATCGAACGCCAGTCCGCCATCGTGCGGCGCTACGCCGTCACCGGCAGGGGGCAACTTCACGTACTTCTGGAGCGCATATCAAAAGACAGGCTGTGCGACACAGGGGAATTGAGGCGTCTCAGAACCCTAACGCTCGCTCTGGACCGGCTTCTGGTCCTCGGCGCGGGAATTGCAGTCACTCAGGATTTTGAACGGATGGACCCGGCGCGGCTGGAACGTATCGGGAAAGCGATCGTTGCGGCCGAAGAAGGCCGGCTAGAGGAAGTTCAGAGCACCCTCGGCGATTCACCAATTGCAGGCTACAGCCAATGGGATCATATCGAGCAGACGCTGCACAATCTGGCCGCCCCCACGGACGCGAGCGCAGCAGATCCGGCGGCGGAAACTCCGCAAGCCGCGCCTTCCGGCGGGTCTTGGAGGGACTCCCTCAAGCGCCTGCTGCTTCCGGACGCGTTCGCCAACTCCGACTATTTCATGTATGCGCTGAAACTGAGTTTGTGCGCGACGATCTGCTATGTGATCTACAACGGACTCGGTTGGCCCGGGATCTCTACTGCGTTCTTCACCGTATACTTCACCGGCCTGAGTACCACCGGCACGAGCAATCGGAAGCTACTCATCCGCATCATCGGTTCGACGATCGGAGGGATGGTTCTGGGCATCGGCTGCCTGGTTTTCGTGTACCCGAACCTGGAGGGCGTGCAGGGATTCCTTCTGGTCATCGCCGCGCTTTCGTTCCTTGGGGCATGGTGCGCGGCTAGCCCGTACTACGGGTACATCGGGCTGCAAATTGTGTTTTCCTTTAACCTCCTCGCTTTTGAACGGCTTGGCGCTCCCAACCAGATGACCCCGGCGCGGGACCGGCTGCTCGGAATCGCATTGGGATTTCTCGTGATGTTTCTGATCTTCCACCAGGTGCGGCCCGAGCGCACCGTGGACACCATGCGGCGTCTGCTCGCGCGGCTGCTCGGCGCGAGCGCCGAACTCATTCGATTATTTGGTTTGGAGCCGAACATTGAGGCGGGCGCAAGGATCGCAGAGATCAGGAAACAGATCGCGGGGATGGCAATGAATCTGCCAAACTTCGCGCACGCGGTCAAGTTCGAATTTCCGCCCGATCGCGCGGCGGATATGAGACTGAGCAACGAGATCCTGAAAGCCGTAACGACCGCGGGTGACCTTCTGTTTTGCGTGGGAACATGGCCGCAAAAAGCGGAAGGAGACCAGGAGGCCGAGCAACTGCGGGAAATCCGCCATTCGATCGAAAACGGCCTGCGCGGGTTAGCTGGAAATTTGGAAAAAGGTCGGGAGCCTCAGGAGAAAGGCCGGAGGAAAATCGAGGCTGCATCGGTGGAACAGCTCCGGAGCGAGAAGCCCTCCGCTGTAGCAAAGGCGATTGACAATTTCCGGGAATTGCAGATGGCATGCGCTGCCATCGCAAGTGCGGCGGAGTAACACCGGGCCACACGGTGGAGTGGAGGAGTTATGAACGGACCTGCGGCAACCTCTTCGAATGAGGCGCACGACGAGGGCCTTGCGTATCGGGACTTGGTGCGAGAACACGACCGGTTGCGGACGCTGTTCGATATCACCAATGCACTGGTGTCAGAACTGGGGCGGGACGAATTATTCTCCGCGATATCCGAACAGGTCTCGAACATCATCCGGCACGATTACGCGCTCCTGACTCTCTGCACTCAGACCGGAGGTCTAGACGTGTTCGCTCTGCACTGCACTCGCCCGCAGTTCCTGCACCTGCTGAAGGGACCGATCGAGCCCGCAGGAATGCCCTCGTCCGAGGTGCTGGCGACCGGGAAGGCCGTAGTGGTTCGCGATACCGATATCGACCGCTTCCCCAATCCGCGTTTTGCGCAGTATGTGGAACTGGGAATCAAGTCCGCTTGCCTCGTCCCTTTGACCGCGCGGGACCGCACGATCGGCACTCTGGACCTAGGTCGAATGACTGACGATCCCTGGACCCCCGACGACGTTGAGTTTCTCGTAGAGGTCGCAAAACAGGTTTCGCTGGCAGTGCAGAATGCACTCGCTTACAGAGAGCTGGAGGAACTCAAGGACCGGCTGGCAACGGAGAAGCTGTACCTGGAAGACGAGATTCGCCTCGACCAAAACATCGGCCACATGGTGGGGGAGGCGCCGGCGTTTCAGTCGGTCCTGAAGAGCATTCAAATCGTGGCGCCGACGGATTCGACCGTTCTGATCACAGGCGAAACAGGAACGGGCAAGGAGCTCGTCGCGCGAGCCATGCACGAATTGAGCGGCCGCGGTAAGGGCAGCTTCGTCAAAGTAAACTGCGCAGCCATTCCCGCCAGCCTGCTCGAAAGCGAATTGTTCGGCCACGAGAAAGGCTCGTTCACCGGAGCCGTCGCGCAGAAGATCGGACGCTTTGAACTGGCGCATCAGGGAACGCTGTTCCTGGACGAAATCGGCGAGATGCCACTCGAACTCCAGCCGAAGCTGCTCCGGGCGATCCAGGACCAGGAGTTCGAGCGCGTCGGCGGCAGCCGCACTATCCGCACCGACGCCCGGCTCGTTGCCGCCACCAATCGCGACTTGAAGGCGATGATGGAGGCGAACAAGTTTCGCGCGGACCTCTACTACCGGCTGCATGTTTTTCCACTGCATGTTCCGCCACTGCGGGAGCGCCGGGAAGACATACCGCTGCTGACGCGCTATTTCATCCAGAAACATGCGCAGCGTATGGGTCGCAATATCGATTCGATCCCCTCGTCCGTCTTCGAGGTGCTGACGAATTACGACTGGCCGGGCAATATTCGCGAACTGCAGAACGTGGTGGAGAGGTCGGTGATCCTGACTAAAGGGAGCGCTTTTCAGGTAGCGATGCCCGAACCCGTCAACAAGGCGGTTCCGGCTGCACGACCAGGCCCATCAGTTGAACTGCGCAATGGCGAACGGGAGGCGATTCTGAAGGCCCTCGAAGAGGCAAGAGGCATAGTCGCAGGCCCGAACGGCGCGGCAGCGCGCCTGGGACTGAAGCGCACTACGCTGCAATCTCGCATGCGGAAATACAACATCTCGCGCCGGTTTCGGTGAGCCATACGGGCTACCCGGGACGGACGATGCCGAGCTTCTTCATGCGCAACTGGAGCGTGGGACGCTTCAACCCAAGCCTCGCGGCTGCACCGTTACGCCCGGCGAGAACCCAGCCGGTTTCTTTCAATACTGCCATGATGTGGCCGCGTTCGACGTCGTCGAGAGTGCCGGCCGGGCGCACTGGTTTGTGTTTCGCCCGAAGCACCTCGAGTGGAACCTTCAAGGACGGTCCCGTCGATGCGATCACAGCTCGCTCCACCAGGTTCTGGAGCTCCCGGATGTTGCCCGGCCAGGGATAGCGTTTCATAGCCTCCATCGATTGGGAGGGGATCGTGCTGATCTCCTTTCCCATGCGCGCGGCAAACTGGCGAGTGAAGTAGCTTACCAGCAGCGGAATGTCTTCTGGCCGTTCCCGCAAAGGGGGAACGACGACAGGAAAGACATTCAATCGATAGTAGAGGTCGGCACGGAATTTCTTTTCTTCCACCATGCGCAGCAGATCCGCGTTGGTTGCAGCCACCAGCCGCACGTCGGCACGGATCGTCCTGCTGCTGCCCAAGCGTTCGAATTCCCGTTTCTGCAGAACACGCAACAACTTGGGCTGAAGCTCTAACGGAATGTCGCCGATTTCATCCAGAAAGATCGTTCCGCGGTGAGCCAATTCAAAGCGCCCGATGCGCTGCGCGACGGCGCCGGTGAACGATCCCCTCTCGTGTCCAAACAGTTCGCTTTCGAGCAGCCCTGTTGGGATGGCCGCGCAGTTCGCCTTCACGAAGGCGTTCTGGCGCCGCGAACTGAGGTTATGGATCGCTCTCGCAACCAGTTCCTTTCCGGTCCCCGTTTCTCCGCAGATGAGCACGGTGGAATCGGATGGCGCGACCGTCTCCACCTGTCGCACGACTGCCGTAATTGCCGCGCTGCTGCCCACGATGTCTTCGAAGAAGTAGTTGGTGCGGATCTCGTCCTGGAGGTAGAGCTTCTCTTCCGTCAGCCTGGCGTTGAGTTCCTCAATGCGATCGTAGGCTTCGGCGTTAGCTACCGCGATGGCGATCTGCCCGGCCACTTGGTTGAGAAGCTCCAGTTCGTAGCAGGCGATGTTTTCGCGGCGGCTGGCGACGTTCAGGGTACCCAGCACGCGGTCCCCCGATTTCAGAGGCACGGAATACGCGAAACAGTATCCTTGATCGAAGAGTTCGCGTGCGAATGGATAGGATATAAGGGCCGTATCCTTCCTCGCTATGGCGCACGGTTTTTGGGAGGAAAACGCCAGGCCCGGGAGTGAGCCTTGGATTGACACGACGGAGTGTTCGGCGCTGATGCGATGGGATCCCTCGAAATCGAGCGCCTGCCGCCGGAGCTGTTGGTTCTCCTCATCCCACAACGTTAGAGTCGCCATCTCGACTCCCAAGGTCTGCCTCAGGCATCCGGAGATGGCCTGAAACAGCGATTCCGTATCGAGATGGGCTACAACTGCATTGTTCACCTGCAGCAGCAGCCGGAGGCGGTCTCGCTCGCCGGACAGATCCTGTTGTAAACTCGCCGCCTTCTCATAGTTGAGCGTGTTCTCCACGGAGACGGCGACCTGCCGGGCGATTCTGGCCATGAACTCGATTTCCTGTTCGCCATAGGCGTCCGGTTCGGCCGCGCCGAAAAGCAGGGTTCCGAGGCGGCGGCGCTCGGTAACCAGTGGGAGGGCGCAATAGCTTCGGAGGCCGCTCTCCTGCAGGAGGCGCATCACAATAGGGAAACGCGTTTCCGACTGTATTTCAGGCACGTAGAATGGGCGCCCGGTCTCGAGCACAATGGATGAGGGAGTGTCGTCGGCCTGGAACTCCTGCCCGACCGCGATGCCGGTCACGGCCGGCGACTCCAATACGTAGACCTTTTCGACACGCCGCTCCGGGTCGTATAGCGTTAAGCCCAACCCAGCGAACGACATCACTTTGGCCAGCTTGGCCGCCAGGATTGGGAACAGCACAGGCAGGCTCTGGTGCGACGCAATCGCGTCCGAAATCTCCAGCAACGCCTCCAGGCGGGCGCAAAGTGCTTCCGAGGCCATCATAGCCATACTTGGCGGATTACCGTAGCGCGCCGTATGCAACATTAAGGTTTCGGTCTCGGCCGGTTTCGAATTCTTTGGAAGCAACCGCGTGCCAGGAGTTCGGCACTGCCCACCTCCCCGCACGCAATTCATCGTGGCATTTAGATCCTGAATATATTGGAATTGCGCAGCACGGGGTCATCGTGGTCCCTCGCGCGGCACGCAAGTTTCACATTCAAGACTCTTTCTCGTTCCGGCAATCTGGCGATCCGGCGCCAGCCGGGTGCAGTTGGTATTTGCGAATTCTCTAGAGAGCACGCGGACCACGAACAGCGTCTCGTGAATTCGAACCGGCGCCGTGACGCCGCGGTGCCCAAGTTCGGCAGGAGCTTTCGGCACCTGCTACGCAGATCGGGCTGCAATGGCTACCTGGTGGCATGCGGGAATCAAAACCGAAGGGGCGATCCACATGGCCGCCTAGTCGCGTTCGTGATTTGGCACAGTAGCAGTCAGGAAAGGGGAAACTGCGCACCCCGGAAAGTGTTAGACACGGCCGTCACGATTGAACTATCCCGCAACAGGACGATATGGGGTTGGCTGCTGGTCGCAGCCGGTTCACAATGAGCTTGTTATCCGGGAACGAGTGCTCCAATACAACGTTCGCGGCGCCGGGGCCTGAAGAAGGCGTCGCGGTTTGAGGCGCGGGATCCGCGGGTGGCAAAAGGAGGATCGGTCATGGAAAATCTGGTTCTGCAGTCAGATGTCCCGAGCGAGTGCGAGCGATCGCGGCGGCCCGGGGATGAGAGCCTTCGGCAGTGGGTGAGAACCGAGCACTATCGATTACATTGTGTGGAAGGCTGGCCAGACAGCCCTTACAAGGAAGCAGTGCTTGCCGCGACCCGCTCCGCGTTGAAGCGCCTGGAAATGGCGGCGTTTGAGCCATTTAACTCATCGGCCTGCATGGTTTGTGCAACGAGGAGAAATCAGGCGAGAAGGGTGCTCGTCTTCCCGTCCAGACCAAAAGGCTCTCCTGTGATTGTGAAGCCCGCCGCATAGAAACTGGCTCGGCGCGCCGGAGTTGTTGAGCCATCTGGGCCAGCCGTCGTGGACTCGGTATTTCCGGGAGTTGGACGCCTCGGTTTCATGGAGCTAGCGATGAGCGAGATCGACGTCAAGAAAGCGCTTCTACCTCAAGCCGGCAATCCGATCGACACCACCTCCCGGGTGTTGAGACCGCTGTCGCTGAGTGTCGGTATGATATCGCTCGCGGCCGGGATTGCGCTGCTGTACTACGGACAGATGTTCCTGGTGACACTCTCCACGGCCGTTATCATCAATTTCATCTTGGAACCATTCGTGGGCCTGCTGATCCGCATGCACGTGCCGCGCCCGCTAGCCAGCTTCAGCGTGTGCTTCTTTGCCGTCTGTGCGATTTACCTGGCCGGACTGGGCCTGTATAAGCAGGGTACTCGCCTAGCGGAGGACATGCCCCGGTACGCGGAGCGTATCGGCGACCTCTCGGACGGGGTGTTGACGAAACTGGAGGATATGGAGCATGCGGCTCACTCAATGGTGACGCGGAGTCACTCCTCGCAGAAGCCACCAGTCAAAACGCCGAGCAGATCCGAGCCAATTATGCCCGTGGCGCCGGCTCCCGGGGTTCAGGAGGTACATATCCAGCCCGAACGCCCGCCACTCCTGGAGTTCATTCACTCGCATCTTGGCTCACTGTACCAGACGTTCATCATGGCTTCATTCGTGCCGTTCCTAGTGTATTTCATGTTGAGTTGGCGCGACCACATCCGGCCAGCCCTCCTGCAATTATTCGAAGGCCCCGACCGGATCGCGGCCGCCACGAGCCTGGACGGCATCGCCTCCATGGTGAGGGCGTTTGTGTTCGGCAATTTTCTGTTGGGTCTACTGCTGGCCGCCGCGAGCACGGCAGTATTTTGGTGGTTCGGGCTGCCCTATCCGATGCTGATCGGACCGCTAAGCGGTTTTCTAAGCCTCGTGCCTTCGCTCGGAGTTCCGCTAGCGGCGGCTCCGCCGCTGGTGGCGGCGTTGGGGGTCTATCGCGCGCCGGCGCCATACCTGATCCTGGTGGCAGTGGTGGCGCTGCTTCATCTTCTGGCGATCAACCTGCTCTACCCCAAGATCGTCGGCCGGCGGGTGCATCTGAACCCTGTGGTGGTAGCGATCGCGATGATGTTCTGGGGCGTGTTATGGGGGCCGCCGGCCTGATCCTCGCAATCCCTCTGACGGCCGGGATCAAGGCAGTCTGCGAGCATGTGAAAACCCTGGAGCGTTACGCGCGACTGCTGGGGGATTGATCATTGCGGCGGTACACAGGCAATATTATCGATCAGCCGCGTAGCGCCGACCCACATGGCTGCCGCCGCACGCACCGGCCTATCGATTACGTCGACTGGGGTAAGAGTCTCCGGATCGACCAAGTCGAAATACTCCAAACGAATCTCAGGGACATCCAGCAGTACCATCTCCGCTTGGCGTTTAACGGCAGCCGGGCTCGTCTCTCCGCAGACGATCGCATCCCGGGCTACGATCAATGCGCCGTATAAGCGGGCAGCGAGCGAACGCTCCCTCTGGTTTAAACGCCGGTTTCGGGAACTCATCGCCAGTCCATCAGCTTCCCGCATGGTAGGCACGCCCACCACTTCGAGCGCCATGTTGAGATCACGCACGAGCCGCCGCACAATTGCCAACTGCTGGTAGTCTTTTTCGCCGAAAAACGCATAAGCAGGCCGTAGGATATGGAAGAGCTTCAAGACCACCGTCGCTACACCACGAAAGTGTCCGGGGCGATACCGGCCGCACAGGTGTTCCGAAAGTCCCTCGACTTCCACGAAGACATGCTGCGGATGCGGATACAGGTCGCTGACAGAAGGCGCGAATACATAGTCCACGCCTCTGGCTTCGCAGAATGCGAGGTCTTCAGCGAGAGTTCTCGGATAAAGGTCGAAATCGCTTGCCTGATTGAACTGGAGGGGATTCACGAAAATACTGGCGGCCACCACCGAGCATCGACGGCGCGCTTCCTCCAGTAGAGCGCCGTGGCCGTCGTGAAGTGCCCCCATCGTGGGCACCAATCCCAATACGTGGCCCGCCGGGAGGCCCGCGGCCACAGTGTTCCATTCAGCGATACGGCGAATAATCGTGGTCATATTATCGCGGCGGCCGGCGGCTTTTCCGGATGGGACTCGGACACTTCCGGGTATAGGCCGCGGCGCACTTCGTCCGCGTAAGTTCTGGTCGCCCTCAGAATATCCTTTCCTAGGCGGGCATATTGCCTGACAAAAGGTGGGACCCCGGCTTCATAGATCCCCAGGAGATCGTAGCTGACCAGCACCTGACCATCGCAATGCGGTCCCGCTCCTATGCCAATTGTCGGAATACGAAGTCGCGCGGTCACGGCCTCTGCCACGCTGTCCGGAATCGCCTCGAGGACAATTGCGAATGCTCCTGCCTCTTCCAGGGCCATTGCGTCGCGAAGCAGTTCCTGCGCTGCTTGCTCGTCGCGCGCCTGACGCCGCATTCCGCCCAGCCGATGCACGTGCTGGGGCGTCAAGCCGACATGACCCATCACAGGCAGACCGGCCGCGGTGAGCCGGCGCACCGTTTCGGCGACCGCCGATCCTCCCTCGATCTTGACCGCCGCGGCGCCGCCTTCCTGAAAAAGCTTCGCCGCATTGCGCATCGCTTGTTCCGCCGAAACCTGGTACGTGAGAAAGGGCATGTCGGCCACTACGAGCGCGCGGCTCGCGCCCCGTGTCACTGCCCGAGTATGGTGAATCACGGCATCGAGAGTGACGTGAATCGTGGTGTTCAGTCCCAAAATCACGTGCCCAAGTGAGTCGCCAACCAGCAAGATGTCCACATTTGCCTGATCAAACAGCCGGGCCATGGTGGCGTCGTAGGCGGTGAGCATGACGATGCGTTGACCTCGCTGTTTCATAGATGCGAGGTCGGGCACCCGAATCTTCTTCGGCATGACATTCATTGCGCTAAAAGAATTCCCTCTATTTGTGCTGCTTCCGACTCCGGCAATCCACGCCGCCTAGCCATTTCGGCCGCCAGCCGTCCCGCTGAGCAATACAGGCTTTCCACCGCACCCGGCTGCTTTTTCAACTCGTTCAGATGAGTGATCACAGTCGCGAGATCGCCTCTTTGAATCGGACCGGTTAAGGCCTTAATCGGTCCCACTTGAAAACAGTTCTCCACCGAGGTGCGGACGAGAGGCGCCAAGGCATTCAGCGCCGTCAGGTTCTCGATGCCGGCCGCCTGCAACAGTTCCACGGCCGAATGCACAAGAGCTGCGACATAGTTGCCTGCCATCACGCTGGCTGCGTGATACAAGCATCGATTTTCGGGAGAAACCCGGATACTTCGGCCACGCAGAAGCCAAACGAGCACGGAAGCCCACTGGAGCGCCGCGGAGTCTCCATCGATCGCGAAAAACGACCCGGGCAGACTGGTCAGGCCTTGTTCCGGTGTGGCGAATGACTGCATGGGATGCAAGGAGCCGCAGTGCACGCCGCGCCTGGCAAGAACGTTCAGAAGCTCGGGGCCTTTCGCACCGCACGTGTGCAGCGCAATGCCGTGACGGAATCCGGATCGAGCCAGGAGCCCGGCGACTGGCTCGACGGCCGCATCCGAGACAGCGATCAGAATGTGGGAGGCAATGGAGGGGAGGTCTTGAATCTTTACAGGCGTGGTGCACGGGTTGAGGAAACTCGCGGCTTGGGCCGTTCGTTCCGGATTCCGGCCCCCAATCGCCATCACGGGCTGGCCGCGTTCGATGAGGAACCGTCCCAGCGCCTTTGCGACCCTGCCGGTGCCCGCGATTCCGATGTAACCAAAACGTCTAGTACCAGCTTTTGTCACGAGTCAGGCGCCTTTCACGCCATGTCTCTCCGAACGTGAATTGACCCTCGCCAATGGGAACATGCTGTGCGATTTCAATGCCATAGCCTTCGAGAGCCGCTACCGGGCGGGGGTGGTTCGTGAGTAGCCGGATTCGGCGCAGGTTCAAATCGCGCAGAATCTGTGCACCCACTCCGATCTCACGTTGGACTTGACGATCGCGGTCCAGTTGCGAAATGCTTTTCGGATCCGGATGCAGCCCCAGCAAGCCCTTGGCGCCGGTTGCATTCCGGTGGAGGTAAACGACCACGCCAGTGCCCTCCGCCGCTATGCGGTCCAGCGAACGCCGAAGGTTGACGGAACACTCGCAGGTGTTTGCGCCGAAAACGTCGCCGGAGATGCAGGACTTATGCATCCGCACAAGTGCGGGTTGGCCGCCATCCTCGGTATTACCGAGGACCATCGCAAGATGGGATTCACCATCGATTTCGGACCTGTACGCCAGCATGCGGAATGTGCCGCGATCCGTGGGAACCAGCGCCTCTCCAACGCGCTCGACGCAGCGTTCATGCGCCATCCGATATCGGACCAGCTCGGCCACGGTGAGCATCTTCAAGTCATGCAAACCGCAGAAGTGGATCAGTTCGGGCACCCTGGCCATCGTGCCGTCCTGGTTCATGATTTCGCAGATCACCGCTGCCGGGGTGAGACCTGCCAGGCGGGCCAAGTCCACTGAGGCTTCGGTTTGACCGGCGCGCACCAGCACTCCGCCTTTTCTCGCACGTAAAGGGAAAATGTGTCCCGGCCGGGCCAGGTCCTGCGGGCGAGTCAGCGGATCGATGGCGGCGAGAATCGTCTGGGCGCGATCGAATGCTGAAATGCCGGTGGTGACTCCCCGTCCCATCGCATCGATGGACTCGGTGAATGCCGTTCCGTATTGAGACGTGTTCCGCGCCGTCATCGGTCCAAGTTCGAGGGAATCGGCTCGTTCCCCCGGCATCGCGAGGCATATAAGCCCACGGCCGTAAGTCGCCATAAAGTTGATGGCTTCGGGCGTTACCTTCTCGGCTGCGAGCGTCAGGTCGCCTTCGTTTTCGCGATCGGCGTCGTCCACCAGGACTACCATCCGCCCCACTCGCATTTCTCGCACGGCTGTTTCTATGTCGATGAATGGCGTCTGTACTGGCATCTCATGCAACCTCGGGAATGTCCGCGAATGTCGATGCAAAGAGGTGGCCGCACCTTTCCCTCTTCGTTTCCAGGTAATGCCGCGCAAAGGGCGGAGCGTCAACCTCACAGGGAACTCGTTCGACCACGCGAATGCCGGCTCTCTCGAGTGCGCGGACCTTATCGGGGTTATTGGAAATCAATCGAACGCGAACGATGCCAAGGGCCTTCAGGACCTCGACAGGTAACGCATAGTCGCGGCAGTCTGCTTTGAACCCGAGCCGTTCATTGGCGTCGGCGGTACCCGTCCCGCTCTCACCCGCAATCAGGACCGCCCCATTGCTCCTTGCGGCCCTCGATGCCTGGGCCAGTACATCGACAAGATCTTTTGAATTTCCCAAAGTCTCTTCGAAGCCTGAAGGCCTCGATTGATCTCCGCCGCGGAAGAATCTGGCGCATGCCCGGAGTTTTTGGCATTCGAGCGCTCGCAAGACCACGGCCCGCAGTGCGTCGATATCGATGGGCAGAGTCAAGTAGTGATAAGCCCCCATTCTCATCGCCTCAACGGCTTTTGCAATGGTTGCGTGGGCAGAGACGAGAATCACCACAGTCTCAGGATAGTTATCGCGCACCTTCTCGAGCAGATCGACCCCGGACATACCAGGCATGCATACATCGGTGATCACCAGGGCCGTTTCGCAATACCGAAAGTGCTCCGGGGCTGCTGAAGCCGAGGATGCCTCTCGGATCTCGCATTCGAAGTCGGCAATTGCCTCCCGTATCAATTCCCTGTTCGTATCATGGTCGTCGACGATGAGAATTGTCTTGTCCATAGGGCCCTTTCCCGCTAATTCTTAGCGCGCCTGGTCTCGGCTCGAAGTAGGTGCAACCGTCATGCCAGACGAGCATTATGGTGTTTTCCAACAACAACATAGTTCGTGAGAAGAGTTTGCTGCCTTTTCAGGCGCGCCCGTAGCGCACTCACTCGTCAGGTGCGCGGAGCCGCGGCACGCGCCGATGGCGGGTGCCGAACAACGAGAGGAGGCTCTGCGCGGAGTCCCCGTATCCACATTACGGAGTTCCTCGATCGAAGTTGGTCTTCGAAGTGCCCTCGCTGTGGGTGGATCAGCATTGTATTACGAAAACGCGAAGCGTGGGAGGGATCACATGCACGAACTGGGCATAGTGGAAGGGATCCGCGAGATTGCTCTGGGTCACGCCCGCTCGTCGGGGGCATCGCGGATTCTCTCGGTTCGAGTAGCAATTGCCGAGTCATCGAGATATCTCGAGGATGCCTTGACCATGTTTTGGGATCTCGCTTGTGGCCGCTCCGAAGCTGCCGGCTCGCGGATCGAGTTTGTCCGCATCCCTGCGGCGTGGCTGTGCCTGGCCTGCTCGGAGACTTTTGTAGGCGGCGGAGAGGTCTGCCGGTGTCCCGAGTGTGGCAGCCAATGGGTGAAGCCCGTCGACGCCCCGGAATGCTACGTGGAGTCGATTGAGGTGGAGACCAGCGGAGGGTGACATGACTGTCAAGACGATTCAAGTCGCACAGAACGCTCTCGATGCGAATCGCGAAATCGCCGTACAGAACCGCGCAGCTTTGGATTCCGCGGGGGTGGTGGCAGTGAACCTGATGGCCTCTCCGGGCGCCGGTAAGACTTCGCTGATCGAGAGGACCGTCGCTGAACTCAAGGGCCAAATACGCATCGGCATGATCAACAGCGATACCAGCCCAGCGGCCATGGATGCCGAACGCGCCGAGAGAGCGGGCGCTGTCGCGGTGCATCTGAATACTACCGGCAGATGCCACCTCGATGCGGGCATGATACGGGACACGATTGCTTGCTTGCCGTTGCGGGAGATCGACCTCCTCTTTGTCGAGAACATCGGTAACCTGGTCTGCCCCGCGGCCTGGCAACTCGGTACGCATTTGAGCGTGCTCATCGCCTCGACCCCGGAAGGCGACGACAAGCCATACAAGTACCCGAGAATGTATAGCGGCGCGGATGCCCTGGTGATCAATAAGATCGACCTGCTGCCCTATGTAACCTTCAACCTCGACTATTTCAGGCGGGGCGTCGAGGCCTTGAATCGAGGACTGAGGACGTTTCCGCTCTCCTGCCGATCCGGCGAGGGCCTGGACCGCTGGTTGGATTGGATTGCGTTCCTAGCCGCTCGCGAGACAGCCGTATTGCAGTGAGGAATAAATATATGATCTGGTCGGGGAAGCCGAAACCAACTGTCGCCGCCCACTTGAAACGCTGTGGAGTTCCCCGGCGCGATTTTCTCCAGTTTTGCACGCAACTGATGGTTGCCGCCCCTTGGGGTCTCGCGATTACCGAAAAGGCTACTGCCGCCGAGGTCGCGCGGGAAATCGGCCTGGCGCGCCGGCCATCCGTGATCTGGCTCCATTTTCAAGACTGCACCGGGTGCTCGGAAACGCTTTTGCGCACGTCCAAACCGGACTTGGCCGACTTGATTCTGCATGTAATCTCGCTCGATTATCACGAGACCCTCATGGCCGCGTGCGGATATCAGGCGGAAGCGGCACTGAGCCAGGCCGTCAACAACAACGCAGGCAAGTTCGTGCTGGTGGTGGAAGGCTCGATCCCCACCAGGGATCAGGGCATCTACATGAAGCTGGCGGGCAAGCCGGCTCTCAACGTCTTGAAAGACGTAGCGTCTCAGGCCGGAGCGATTATCGCGATCGGGTCGTGCGCGTCGTGGGGCGGAATCCCGTCGGCCGACCCCAATCCGACCGGCGCGGTGGGCGTAGACGAGATCATCAAGAATAAGCCGGTCGTCAATCTGCCTGGCTGCCCGCCCAATCCCTACACGTTACTCGGGGTTGTCTTTCAATTTGCCCGCAAGGGAACGCTGCCCGAACTGGACGATCAGCACCGGCCGAAGTTCGCCTATGACCGCGTGATTCACGATCACTGCCCGCGGCGCGCCCACTTCGATGCCGGGCGATTCGTTCAGCAGTACGGCGACGAGGGACATCGCCATGGATGGTGCCTCTACAAGCTCGGCTGCAAGGGGCCGGACACGCATGCTGGATGTTCGACACGGCATTTCAATGAGATTCCCGACGTGTGGCCAATTGGCATTGGTGCTCCGTGCATCGGTTGTACGGAAAAGCATCTGGCTTTCCGGGTGCCGCTTTTCCAAGAGGTTCCCATCCACGCGGCCACACCGCCCGACACTTATCCTCCAGTCCACACCGCGACCGGCACGATTTCGGCGCCAGGCGTGGCGGTCGTGAGCTTGATCGGCGGGGCCCTCGGCGGGGCTGCATGGGTTGCGGCGAGACGGTTCCAAAGCGAAGAAGAAACAGCCGCGATCATCAAAGCCAACCTCCCAAGCTCGCCGAAGGACAACCCCAATACGGAGGGCCGGTAAATGGAACTGACCCGCCGGGAAGCACTGCTAGGCGTCGTCTCGCGATGCGTTCCGGTCGCGGCAGCGTTGGCCGTTCCCGCGGAAGCTGCCGAGGAGACGCCTTCCCAGCCGAAGGCGCCGGTCGGGATGCTCTACGATGCGACCTTGTGCATCGGCTGTAAGGCGTGTGTGGTCGCGTGCGCGGAGGCAAACGACCTTCCGAGGGACGTCTCGCTCGATGGTCTGCATCAGGCGCCCGAAGATCTGAATGCGTTCACCAAGAACATCATCAAGCTCTACAAACCCACTGACAACAGCCCGGACTCCTTCGTGAAACAGCAGTGCATGCACTGCCTGGATCCGGCTTGCGTCGCTGCTTGCCCCTTCAAAGCGCTCTGGAAGAACGACGGCAACGGCTTGGTTGCCTGGGAGCCTTCGCGCTGCATCGGATGCCGTTATTGCGAGATCGCGTGTCCGTACCATGTGCCGAAGTTCGAGTGGGACAGGATCAACCCGAAGATCGTCAAATGCGAGCTGTGCCGGCCGCGGCTTGCCAAGGGGTACGAACCGGCTTGCACGTCGGTATGTCCGACGCATGCCGTGATCTTCGGCCCAAGGGAGGGTCTGCTGACCCAGGCCAAAGACCGGATTGCGCAGGCGCCCGATAAGTACTTCGAGAACCGTGTGTACGGCGAACACGAGGCAGGCGGGACGCAGGTGCTGTATCTGTCGCACGTGCCATTCGAGGACCTGGGTTTGCCCAACTTGGGACCGGAGCCGATTCCCGCCAGGCTGAAATGGCAGAAGCGCGTCTACAAGTTCCTCGCCTTGCCGCTGCTGCTCTACGCCGGGTTGGCCGGCTTGATGAAGAAGAACTGGATCGATCACCGCAAAGAAATGCAGGAAGAAGGAAGACGAACGGGATTGAGGCCACAACTGTGAAGAAGCACATTATTGTTCGTTGGCAGCGTGGCGTGCCCGTTTACGCCATTGCCAAAATCACGCCGTTTTTTATCTTCCTTTGCGCCATGGGGGCGTTGTCCATCGTCCTCAGTGTCTATCGCGAATTGACCGGCCTGGGCCGTGTCAGCGGCCTGAACGACATCTACGCCTGGGGAATCTGGAAAACCTTCAACACCATGGTCCTGACTGGTCTGGGATCCGGCGGATTCTCGATCGGCATCGCGGCGTGGATCTTCTTTCGCAGGAAGCTGCACTCCGTAATGCGGACGGCGGTCCTCACCAGCTTCGTGGCTTACTTTAGCGGCCTGATCGCACTCGGCGTTGACGTCGGGCGGCCCTGGAACTTCTACCAGGTGCTGATGCCGTGGAGATGGAACGGGCATTCGCCATTGTTGGAAGTGTGCTTCTGCATGCCGCTTTACGCATGTTTCCCGCTACTCCTGGAGAACACTCCGCCCCTTTTCGAGCGCTGGTTCTACACTTGGCCAAAGTTCCGGCCCATCCTGATGAAGTACGTGGTTCCCGTGACTCGCGTGACTTACCCTTATGTGGTCGCACTGGCTTACGCGCTGCCGATGATGCACCAATCGTCGCTCGGCGCTCTGATGCTGCTTGCAGGATCGCGCGTCCACGTCCTTTGGCAGACGCCATTTCTGCCGCTTTTGTACGTCTGGGCCGCGGCATTTCTCGGCTACTCCTGTGTGCTCGGCGTGCTGATGGTCTCGTGCCTCTCCTGGAAGCGCCCCTTGGACATGTCGATTCTCGGGGAGCTGGCGCGCATCATGTGCTGGCTGGTTCTAAGTTGGAACATTTTCCGATTTCTGGACATACTCGCGCGCGGCCAGATCGGCGCAGCGTTCGCATTCGACCGTTTCAGCCTGTTGTTTTGGCTGGAGACCCTGCTGCTGGTTGTTCCCTCCGTCTATTTACTCGCGGGCGGCCATTGGCGGATTCCGAACCGCTTATTCCTAGCCGATGTGCTGATTGCCGCAGGTGGAATGCTGTACCGGTTCGATCCAACCAGCTTTGCCTTTGCGGCCCAGCCGGGAGCGATGTATTTCCCCTCCGCAATCGAAGCTCTCATCGGCGCTGGCGCCGTCTGCTTCGCGCTTGCGACTTTTGTCGCGGCGGTGAAGTACTTGCCTATTTTGCCGGCGCCGGTTACGGCCTGGCATGACCTGGAGGAATATGCCCGGGTGGTCCACTTGAACTGGAGACTTAAGACTCATGACTTCTCGCATCAAAATCGACCCGATCTCGCGGATTGAAGGCCATCTACGCATTGACGCCGAGGTGGACGGCGGGCTTGTATCCAAGGCCTGGGCGTCCTGCACCATGTGGCGCGGCATCGAGAACATCCTGATCGGCCGCGACCCGCGCGAGGCGTGGCTGTTCGCGCAGCGCTTTTGCGGAGTATGCACCACCGTTCACGCGCTGGCCAGTGTGCGCGCCGTCGAAGACGCTTTGAAGTTGCAGATACCGCCAAATGCGCAATACATTCGCAATCTCATTCTGATCCTTCACGCGCTCCACGACCACATCGTGCACTTCTACCATCTTTCGGCGCTGGATTGGATCGACGTGATGCAGATCCCCAAGGCCGATCCCGTGAAGACCGCCTCCCTGGCGCAGAGCCTGTCCTCGTGGACCCGAAACTCGCCCCAGGAATTCAAGTCGGCTCAGGACAAGGTGAAAGCTCTCGCCGCCAGCGGGCAGCTTGGAATCTTCGCCAATGGCTATTGGGGCCATCCGGCCATGCACCTGCCACCGGAGGTAAACCTGCTCGGCTTCACTCATTATCTGCAGGCGCTCGAATTTCAGCGCAAGTCGAACCAGGTGGTCGCAATCCTCGGCGGGAAGACCCCGCATATCCAGAACCTGACGGTGGGCGGCGTCGCCAATGCCATCGATCTGGACAGCCTGGGCACACTCACGATGGATCGGCTCGCCATGATCCGCTCCCTCATCGATGAGGTCATTCCGTTCGTTCATGAGGTCTACTTCCCGGACGTGTGCGCGATTGCCGGAATGTACCCGGAGTGGTTCGATGTCGGCTGCGGCGCCAGAAACTACCTAGCCGTGCCGGACCTTCCGAACGGATCCGGCTTCGATCTCCCCGGAGGAGTCATTTTCTCCGGCGATCTGAGCGCTGCCAGGAAGTTTGAGACTGCGGCCGATCCGGACTTCCGCCGGGCCGTAACGGAAGACTCGACGCGCGCCTGGTACAAGGGCGGCGCGCTCCATCCATGGAAGGGCAAGACCCAACCGGATTACACCGATTTCCAGGACAACGGCAAGTACACCTGGGTGAAGGCGCCGCGCTACGACGGGCGCCCGATGGAGGTGGGTCCGCTCGCCAACGTTCTGGTGGGATACGCTCAGGGGCATCCGCTCACGCGGAAGTGGACGGATGAGGCGATCGCCCGCGTCTCCGCGGTAGCCAAAGGTAAGGTCACGGTCGACAAACTGGAATCCACCATGGGCCGCTATGCCGCACGCGCTATCCGATCGGCTATGTTGGCCGACCTCGCCGTGAAGCATTGCGAACTGCTGACCAACAACATCCTGAACGGCGATGTGGCCACCCACAACCCGCCGCAGTTCCCCAAGGGCGAGGTCGAGGGCGTCGGTACCCACGAGGCGCCGCGCGGCACACTTTCGCACTGGGTCGTGGTCAGGGACGGGAAGCTCGCCAACTACCAGGCGGTGGTCCCCACAACGTGGAACGCGAGCCCGCGCGACAGCCAGGGACAGGTGGGCCCCTATGAGGCGTCCCTCCTGCGCAACCCCGTCGCGGATCCCGAGCGGCCGCTGGAACTACTGCGTACCGTTCATTCCTTCGATCCGTGCATGGCGTGCGCGTGCCACACCTTCGATGCGGACGGCAGAGAAATTGCACAGGTGAAGGTCCTGTGAGGCGGGTGCTGATCGCGGGGATTGGGAACGTGTTGCTGGGCGACGATGGCGTTGGGCCATTCGTCATCAAGGTTCTGGAGTCTCAATACGACTTCGCCGAAAGTGTGGAACTCGCGGATCTCGGCACGCCAGGCTTGGATTTACCGGTGTACTTTTCGGCTGCCGATGCGGTCATCCTCATCGATTCCGCGAAGTTCGGCGGCGATGCCGGCGACACGCGTATGTTCCGTAAGGACGAAATCGTCTGCACACCTCCCCGCACCCGCATCGATCCGCATTCGCCCGCGTTGAGGGAGTCGATTTCGCTGGTTGAGTTGACAGGGGCGATGCCGCGCGATTTGCTCCTGATCGGCGTCGAGGGCCGCGGTTTCGAGCCTGGGTCGCCGCTGTCGCCCCCCGTACGACAGTCGATTCCCCGAGTCATCGACGCGGTCCGGAGAGAACTCCACCGCCTGGATACCTGGTGCGAACCGAAGGCCGGTGCCGGTATTCCAGCCGTTTGGTGGGATCCAATTTGTGAACAACGAAAGGAACGAGAATGCGCCTGCTACACATCGGATTGAGTCTGGCTTGTGTGCTCGCTGCCATGGCGGCGGACACGGTTACCTTGAAAAACGGTCGAGTGGTCACCGGTACCTACCTGGGCGGTTCTTCGCACGAGGTGAAACTGGATGTCGGCGATCGCCTGCAAACTCTGAACATTGAGGAAATCGTCTCGATACAATTCGGCTCCGTCCAGGATGCGGCCACGCCCGCAGGCCCGCGCACCGTACTTCCCGCTGGCACCAGGTTTGCGATCCGCATGATCGACGGCGTGGATTCGGAACGTAACACCATCGGCCAGACATTCGCGGCGAGTCTGGACGAACCCGTCATGATCAACGGTGAAACCGTAATTCCTCGTGGAGCCGACGTGGTTGTCAAGCTCGTGGATGACAAGGAATCGGGTAAGCTCACCGGCCGAACCACTCTGACGCTTGATCTGATGAGCGTGAAGGTGAATGGCCGGATGGTCGACGTCAATACCGAAACCGTGACTGAAGAGAGTTCGTCGCGCGGTGCCCGCACCGCGAAGATGGCGGGAGGCGGGGCGCTGCTGGGTACGATCATCGGGGCGGTCGCAGGCGGCGGAAAGGGCGCCGCGATCGGCCTCGGCGCCGGCGCCGCCACAGGCGCCGGAGCCGAGATCCTGACCAAGGGACAGCGCGTCCATATTCCTTCCGAAACGCGGCTGACGTTCGTGCTGGACAATGCAGTCCGGCTCGATTGAGCAATCGCCATGTGTCTCGCCATTCCGGGCAAAGTCGTTGAACTGGAGGAGGAGGGTTCGATGCGTATGGGCCGCATCGACTACGGCGGCATCACGCGTCAGGCGTGCCTGGCGTACATCCCCGACCCGCAGATCGGCGATTACGTCATGGTGCATGTCGGGTTCGCCATCAGCAAGGTAGATGCCGAAGAAGCTGCGCGGACCTACAGATATCTGGCCGAAATGAACCAACTCGAAGAGATCGCGGCGCCGGAAACCCCGCCGGAAGCAATGCCATGAAGTACGTGGATGAATACCGCGATCAAAAGTTGGCGGAGAAGCTGGCTGCTGAAATCCGGCGCGCGGCGACCAAGCCATGGGCCATCATGGAGGTCTGCGGTGGGCAGACTCACTCGATCGTAAAGTACGGAATCGACTACCTCCTGCCGCACGAAGTGGAATTGGTGCATGGCCCCGGGTGCCCGGTGTGCGTGACGCCGTTAGAGATGATCGACCGCGCTCACGCCATCGCACGCCAGCCGGGCGTCATCTTCTGTTCATTCGGAGACATGCTGCGCGTACCCGGCTCGCATGCCGATTTGTTTCAGGTAAAAGCCGCCGGCGCCGATGTGCGGATCGTTTATTCGCCGCTCGATTGCCTTCGAATCGCTGCGGCCAATCCCACGAGGAAGGTCGTGTTCTTCGCCATCGGTTTCGAGACCACGGCGCCGGCAAACGCCATGGCGGTGTGGCACGCCAGGCGGCAGGGAATCCGGAACTTCTCCGTGCTGGTGTCGCACGTTCTGGTCCCACCGGCGATGACCGGCATTCTGGAATCGCCCGACAATCGGGTACAGGCATTCCTGGGGCCGGGACATGTTTGCGCGGTCATGGGCTTTCGGGAATACGAGCCCATTGCGCCGCGCTACGGGACGCCGATCGTCATCACGGGCTTTGAGCCGCTCGACCTGCTCGAAGGAACGCTGATGGCGGTGCGGCAGCTCGAACAAGGGCGCGCGGAAGTTGAAAATCAGTACGCGCGCGCCGCTGACGCCGACGGAAATACGGACGCTCAGAAGATGATCCACCGCGTGTTCGAAGTTTGCGATCGCGCCTGGCGTGGAATCGGCATTATCCCGCGGAGTGGCTACTGCCTGAACGACGAGTTTCGCGATTACGACGCCGAGCAGGTTTTCGAACTGGGACCGATCCACGCGCCGGAGCCGGCGATCTGCATCAGCGGGCAGGTGTTGACGGGCCTGAAGAAGCCCCACGATTGCCCTGCGTTCGGCAAGGAATGCACACCGCAGAACCCTCTGGGGGCCACGATGGTGTCGGCCGAAGGAGCCTGCGCCGCTTACTACAACTATGGACGGCATCTGGTGGCGCTGCCGTCCGCGATGGGGAAGGTTTGATGTCACTTTCATTCACGCTCTCGTGTCCCGTACCTGTTACTCAGCACAAGGCGATCGTACTTGGCCACGGAAGCGGTGGCCGGCTCACGTCGCAACTGGTGCGCGAACTCTTCCTGCCGGCGTTCGACAATCCGGCGCTGCGCAAGCTGGACGACCAGGCAGTGTTAGACGTTGCGCCCGGACGGATCGCCGTGACCACCGATTCCTACGTGGTGACACCTCTGTTCTTTCCGGGCGGCGATATCGGGCGTCTGGCCGTCAACGGAACCGTGAACGACCTGGCAATGAGCGGGGCCCGCCCCCTGTATCTGACAGCCGCCTTCATTATTGAGGAAGGACTTCCGCTAGAGGACCTGGAGCGGGTGGTGCACTCGATGGCGCAGGCCGCCGCGGACGCCGGTGTCGCGATCGTGACCGGTGATACGAAGGTGGTCAATCGCGGTTGCGCTGATAAGCTTTTTATTACAACCGCCGGCGTCGGGTTGGTTCCCGCCGGAGTTTCGATCTCCGCATCGAACGCCATGTCCGGCGACGTGGTCATCGTCAGCGGCCCCATTGGCGATCATGGCATCACGATCTGGTCAACTCGCGAAAACATTGACTTCACCGGCAGCCTTCAATCCGATACCGCTCCACTGCATGCGCTCGTCGAAGCCATGATCGCGGCGGGTGATGTTCATGTGCTGCGCGATCCGACCCGCGGCGGTCTGGGCACCTCGCTGTGCGAGATTGCCGGCTCCTCCTCGGTCGGTGTCGAATTGGAAGCATACGCCGTTCCCGTACGCGAGGAGGTGAAGGCCGCCTGCGAGATCCTCGGGATGGATCCGTTGTTTGTTGCCAACGAGGGTAGGCTGGTCGCGATGGTCGCGGAATCGAGCGCGGAGAAGGTGCTTCAGGCAATGCGGGCTGTGCCCCTGGGACAGGATGCATGCCGGATCGGGCGCGTGGTTCCGGAACACGCTGGCATGGTTCTGGTGAAGACCGAAATCGGCGGCTCGCGAATTCTCGACGTCCCCTTCGCCGAGCAGTTGCCTAGGATCTGTTGACAACATGGATCGCGTGCGCAAGCAGATTCGGGTCAGGGGGATCGTGCAAGGCGTCGGCTTCCGGCCATTCGTGTACCGGCTGGCGCACCGGTTTCATTTGCAAGGCCACGTGCGGAACACGGGCGATGGCGTTCTGATGGAGGTGGAGGGATCCCCGCAACCGGTAGAGGAGTTCTTGGCAGGAGTGGCCCGTGAACACCCGCCCCTGGCTCAAATCACCGAAACAGTCGTCACGGAATTGGTGCCAACCGGGGAAACCGGGTTTGCCGTGCAGCCGACCTGCGAGGAGCCGCTCCAGTTCACACTGGTGTCTCCGGATCTGGCCACGTGCAGCGACTGCCACCGGGAGTTCACGGATCCACGTGACCGCCGCTTCGGGTACCCATTCATCAATTGCACAAATTGCGGTCCTCGCTACAGCATCATCCGCGATCTGCCGTATGACCGGGCGGCGACCTCGATGGCCGGCTTCGGCATGTGCCCGCGCTGCCATGCCGAATACGAGGACCCGGGCAGCCGGCGGTTCCACGCCGAGCCAAACGCGTGCGCCGCATGTGGGCCAAGCCTGACGCTGGAATCGCCCGGCGGAATTTGTGCGAGGGACGCCGCCGCCGTGCTCGCAGAGGCGCGCCGTCTGTTGGCTGGCGGCCGAATTCTGGCGATAAAGGGGCTCGGTGGATTTCAACTTGCCTGCGATGCTGAAAATAACGATGCCGTCCGGCTGCTGCGACAGCGCAAACATCGCCCGGACAAACCGTTCGCAGTAATGGTCGCCGGCCTGGAGCAGGCCGAGCGTCTCTGCTTGGTTGGAGCGACGGATCGCGAAGCGTTGCTCAGCCCGGAGAGGCCCATCGTGATCCTGGAGCGGCGTCCGGACGCTGCTATTTCGGAGGCGGTAGCGCCCGGTAACCGGACACTCGGCGTGATGCTGCCCTACACGCCGCTACACGCGCTGCTGTTCGATGGAGCCTGTCCGCGCGTGCTGGTAATGACGAGCGGCAACATCAGCGAAGAACCGATCGTCACCGACAATGAAGACGCTCGCAAACGCCTGGGTGCCGTCGCCGATGCGTTTCTCTTTCACGACCGGGACATCTACGTGCGTGCGGATGACTCGGTGGCGCGCACGTTCGAAGGCCAGCCGCGCGTCCTGCGCCGTGCCCGAGGGTATGCGCCGAAGCCGATCGATCTCGGCGGAGACTTCGGCGAGGTATTTGCATGCGGCGGCGAACTGAAGAATACTTTCTGCCTGACCAAGGGACGATACGCGCTGGTCAGCCAGCACATCGGGGACTTGGAAAATCACGAGACGCTTGAGTTCTTTCACGAAACGCTGAGTCACATGAAGAAACTGTTCCGCGTGGAACCCCGCGTGGTGGCTCACGATCTCCATCCCGACTACCTCAGCACCAGGTTCGCATGCCAACTCGCTCACGTGGAGAGGATCGCGGTGCAGCACCATCATGCGCATATTGCTGCCTGCATGGCTGAAAACGAACTGCGCGATAAGGTAATCGGCGTGGCTTTTGACGGCACCGGATATGGAACGGATGGGAGGATCTGGGGTGGTGAGTTTCTGGTCGCGGATCTTGCCCGATTCGACCGGCGGGCTCATTTGCGCTACGTGCCGCTGGCGGGAGGGGACGCGGCCGTACGCGAGCCGTGGCGCGCCGCGTTGAGCTACCTGATTGAGACGTTCGGAGTTGTCCCGGATTTGCCAATCTTCCACAAGGTCGCGGAGAAGGAAAGGGAGATCGTTGAGGCGCTGATCCGGCGGCGCAGGAACACGGTGGAGACGTCCTCGTGCGGGCGGCTGTTCGATGCTGTCGCGGCGATTGTGGGCCTCGCTGCGAAGGTCAGCTTCGAAGGCCAGGCGGCGATTCAACTAGAGACGGTCGCAGATGCCGAAATGACCACCCACTATCCTTTTGAGATCGAGATGAGCGAACCCTGGCAGATCGATATGCGCCCCGCGATCCGCGAGATCGCGAACGAGGTCAGGCGCGGCGCTCCAGCCGCCGGTGTTTCCACCAAGTTTCACAATACAATGGCCGCCGCAGTCGCGGAGGTCTGCTTGCTGCTCAGACGATCGGACGGGCTGAATCGGGTCTGCCTGAGCGGCGGCACATTTCAGAACGCGTTTCTTCTGAGCAAGAGCGTGGCCGCTCTGCGCCGCCATGGCTTTGAAGTCCTCCTGCATTCCAAGGTCCCGCCAAACGATGGCGGACTTTCGCTGGGACAGGCGGTCGTTGCCGCCACCGGAGTTCAGAGACAAGCCCGCCCACTAGCCCATCTCGATACGCGAGCCGCATGACATCCAGCGGCAGGCCAAAGCGCTCGATGCTGGAGGAGAGAGCGGCTGGCTTCGCGGGATTGCGGGCCGAGAGGTCGCATTCGGGGCACGCCCGGAGCGTTCGCGGTAAGGGTAGGAGGCAATGTAAGCCGCCGACTCTCGGAAACCGTGGCCGAGGAAAGTTCCTCGCGTAGCGCCCGCACCGCCAAAGTGGCCGGAGGCACGGCACTGCTGGGGACGATCATCGGAGCCGTCGCAGGCGGCGAGGGCGCTGCCGTCGGTCTCGGTGCCGGGGCGACGGCAGTGGTCCCCGGCTCACGCCCCAACTGGTGCGCGAGCTCTTCCTGCCCGCGTTCGACAATCCGGCGCTACGCACGCTGGATGGCCAAGCAGTGTTAAACGTCGTGCCCGGACGGATCGCCATGACCACGGATTCCTACGTGGTGACACCTCTGTTCTTTCCGGGCGGCGATATCGGGCGTCTGGCGGTCAACGGAACCGTGAACGACCTGGCATGGCAAGGGCGCGGCGCCCGCCCTCTGTATCTGACAGCCGCCTTCATTATTGAGGAAGGACTTCCGCTCGAGGACATGGAGCGGGTGGTGCACTCGATGGCACGGGGCCCGCCGCGGACGCTGGTGTCGCGATCGTGACCGGCGACACGAAGGTGGTCAATCGCGGTTGCGCTGATAAGCTGTTTATTACAACCGCCGGCGTCGGGATGGTTCCCGCCGTGGTTTCGATCTCCGCCTCGAACGGCAGGCCTGGCGACGTGGTCATCGTCAGCGGCCCCATTGGCGATCATGGCATTACGATCTGGTCGACGCGCGAACACATTGACTCCGGCAGCCTTCAATCCGATACCGCTCCGCTGCATGCGCTCGTCGAAGCCATGATCGCGGCGGGCGACGTTCACGTGCTGCGCGATCCGACCCGCGGCGGCCTGGGCACCTCGCTGTGCGAGATTGCCGCCTCTTCCTCGGTCGGCGTCGAATTAGAAGCAAACGCCGTGCCTGTACGCGAGGAGGTGAAGGCCGCATGCGAGATCCTCGGGATGGACCCTTTGTTCGTCGCTAACGAAGGACGGCTGGTGGCGATGGTCGCGGAATCGAGCGCCGACGCGGTGCTGCGGGCCATGCGGAGAATACCTGAAGGCCGCCACGCTTGCCGGATTGGGCGGATTGTCGCAGTACACGCGGGCATGGTGCTCGTGAAAACCGAGGTCGGCGGCTCGCGCATTCTTGACGTCCCGTTTGCGGAGCAGTTGCCCCGGATCTGCTGACCATGGATGCGAGTCCGCGGAATAGTCGAAACAACGTGGGGGCCTACCAAATACTATTTTGACCGGCCTCTCGCCTCTTTCACTGCGGACGATAGCGGACAAGGCGGCGCTGCTGGCAGGCGCCTTAAAGTCGGCTCGTTACTACGCGCCCAACGCTTCCCCAACCCACAGAGTCTTGCAGCGCAGGAATCAAATACTGGCCCTTATGGCGGCGCGCGGGTTCATTTCTCGGGATCAGGCCCAGCGAGCCAGGCAGCGCCCGATTGAGACGGTCACCCAGCGAAAGGACAAGACGATCGAAGCGTCTGTGGTGGTTGACACCGTCCTCGATGAACTTAAAATGCGCCGTGCCGATCTCACCGAAGAGGATCTGTTGCAGGGACGTGTCCAGGTTTATTCGACGGTGGACGCCCGCGTGCAGCAAATGGCGGATCAGGCGCTGGAGCACGGCCTCCTGCTGTATGAGAAGCGACACCCCAGCGCCCGCGGCCTGATCCAGGGCTCGGTGGTGGTGCTGAGAAACCGCGATGCGAGTATTCTCGCTGAGACGGGCGGACGCCAGTCTTACAAAGAACGCTCTAGGGTAAATGGTGACCTCAACCGCGTAACGAAGTCACTGCGGCAACCCGGGTCCGCCATGAAGCCGATAGTCTATCTCGCGGCTTTCCGGAAAGGAGCATTTAATCTCGATACCGTGGTGCCCGACGAACCCATTAGCGTTTCCGATGGTGGAGGGCTGAATGCCAAATGGATCTCGAACTATGCTGGCCAGTTCAAGGGTATGATGCTGCGGGGACCGCGTTGAACGATCTGACCGACTTTTCGTGCCATAGAGACACTCTGCTAAGAGGTGCGGCGCACTAACGGCACGCCGTGCAACGCTATTCAACTGACTTGGCGGGCTTAGAAAGACGAAGGCTGATCGGGGTTCCCGAATTCTCTGATCGGAAACGGCCAATTGGTCAAGAGGAGGATTTCAAATGAGCGCCTATCCTTGGCGCGGTCTTCTCGGCCCTCGCTCCTGGCTGACAATCCACCGTTCCATTCGCTTGGCAAGCTGGCTCAGCGGTGTCTTCAGTACGTCGGCAATTTTCCACAGCCGGCTCACCGTAGGATTGATGATGCCTCGTTCCACGCGGCTAATGTAAGTCCGATCGAACCCGCACTCGTTGCTGAGGCGCTCCTGCGAGTGGCCCGCCTGTTCGCGGAGTTCGCGCACGACGACCCCGACGGCTTTTGCCTTAAGATCGGTCGGCTGGATTTGCCTCTGGCGCTGTTGCATGGGCAAATCCGATGGTGGTATTGTTGAAGCGTATTAGCCAACGGCATATACGCCTCATTTTTGGGGGAGACGTCGACCTGTGTCGGTCGGAGGCGCGTTCACCAGCCGAGGTCACGTTATCGCTGGTTGCCCTGAGGCCTCTTGGTGTATCGTATGAAGCATCCTCCCCTGCAGCGCTCCGCTGGCGGCGTCCGAATCTGCGATAACTCTGTCGGCTTGGTTCCCTAGACTCCTGATGAAACGTACATCGAAAAATCGGACGGCTGAAGTTGCTCTGGGGCGGCGGTCGCAGAAGGTTGCGGAGGAAGAATCCAGATTGGTCGCGCGCGACGTTCTC